>LXOW01151040.1_pt1 | contig 35111 bp, 25 predicted proteins | sample 1368591 | NCBI WGS metagenome assembly LXOW01 (sample SAMN04884650, study PRJNA319009) | bovine gut metagenome | isolation source: Cow rumen | host: Bos taurus | place: Italy: Legnaro (PD) | collected 2014-07-09
TACAAATCAGGTGTCGCCAGGTTCATCAAGCGTCCGTGGGTGGCGGGTCTGTTGCTGGCTTGTGCCGCCGTGCTGTTGGTCTTGTCCATGCGTGGCCTGCCGTCAGGTCTCGTGCCTCAGGAAGACCAGGGTGTGTTCTTCGCCGAAGTTCGCGCACCGGAAGGATGTACCTTGTACGAGACGGAGGAGATTGTGAAGAGAGTGGAGGAGAAGGTGAAGAAGATTCCAGAACTGGAGAACTACGCTGTCATCAACGGCTACGGTATGATGGCGGGCCGTTCGGGCAGCTGCTACGCCACGCTGATTATACGTTTGAAGAACTGGGACGACCGTCCGGGCATGAACCATAACATCATGCTCGTGTATGCGCGTTTTGCTATGGATTGTAAGGAAATTAAAAACGCTCAGATTATCCCGTTCCAGATGCCGCAGGTGCCGGGTTATGGCTCAAGCAGCAGCGTGAACTTAGTATTGCAGGACATGCAGGACAGACCCATGTCGGAGTTCAACGCCGATGCCACGAGGTTCATTGCCAAGCTGAACGAGCGTCCGGAGATTATGATGGCGATGTCCACCTATTCGGAACGCTTCCCGAAATACGAGGTGAGTGTTGATGCGGCGCAGTGCGACCGTGCAGGCGTATCCCCCGCAACCGTGCTGAATACGCTCGGTGCCTATTGCGGTGGCGCCTATGTGGGTAACTTCAACCAGTTCGGCAAGGTCTATCGTATTATGGCAAACGCTGCGCCGGAGTACCGTCTCGATCCCTCCTCATTGAACAATATTTTCGTCAAGGTTCGTGGCGGCAAGATGGCGCCTATCTCTGAGTTTGTTACCCTCAAGGAGATTGTCGGTTCGGCCTCTGTCGATCATTTCAACTTGTTCCAGAGTATCACCTGCGGTGTGATGAGTGCCAGTGGCTACTCGGAGGGCGATGCGCATAAGGCTATCGCTGAGGTGTTCAAAGAGACAATGCCAACGGGCTATAGTTACGAGTATGGTGGCATGTCGCGCGAGGTGGAGGAGGCTGCCGGTTCTAACGCCACAGCTTTGATCTATGTTATCTGCGCCATCCTCATCTATCTTATTTTGGCTTCGCTATATAACTCATGGTTCACGCCGTGGGCGGTGCTGTTCTCGGTTCCCTTCGGTCTGATGGGCTCCTTTGGTGTAGTATGGCTGGTTTCGCTGCTCCACCTGCCGGGAATGGAGAATAACATCTATCTGCAGACAGGTGTCATCATGCTCATCGGTCTGTTGGCGAAGACCGCTATTCTTATCACAGAGTTCGCTTCGGAGCGACGCGCACAGGGCCTGAGCATCCGTGATGCTGCTTTTGCCGCTTGTGAAGAGCGTTTGCGTCCTATTTTGATGACCGTCGTCACCATGATTGCGGGTATGATTCCGCTCATCATCGCCGGTGGCGCAGGCGCTAATGGTAACCGTGTGCTCGCCCTCGGTGTCACTGCCGGTATGGCTGTGGGTACCTTGGCCCTGCTATTCGTCGTTCCCGCTTTCTTCATCGTGTTCCAAACACTGCACGAGAAGTTCCAAGGGGCCCCTGTGGCGGCGCAGACCGAAGAAGTGGTTGTTTCAGAGAAAGATAACGAAAACATGTTAGAGCAATGAAAAGAGTATTCATCATCATTGCCGTCAGCGTAATGTGTTTCGCGTTCACTGGCTGCAAGATTTACAACAAATATAAGTCACAATCGCAGATTTCTTCTGAAATCTACGGTACTACAGAGGATGTGATGGCAGCACAGGCCGACAGTTCCATTGCGACGCTGTCATGGCGCGAGTTCTTTACCGATCCGCTGTTGCAGAAACTTATTGATTCCGCCATAGCGCGTAATACCGACTTGAATTCGGCGCGTATCGCTGTGGAACAGTCACAGGCTTCTCTCAAAGCGGCCAAATTAGGCTACCTTCCGTCCGTCACTTTCGCGCCTTCTGCCGGGGTGAATTCTTTCCTCAATGAAGGGAGTTTGCAGCCTACCTGGACCTACAATCTACCCTTGCAGATTAATTGGGACCTCGATTTATTCGCGGTGAATACCAACCAGAAACGCAAGGCACAGGCTGTTTTGTGGCAGACTGAGGCGCGTGAGCAGGTGGTGAAAGCCAATCTCGTTTCCTCTGTGGCACAGCAATATTGCATGTTGCAACTTCTTGACCGTCAGTTGGAGATTCTGCTCTTTACCGATTCCCTATGGAACATCTCCTTGGAGACCCAGCGGTCTCTTTGGGAGAACGGCAAGGCGTATTCTACCGCTGTCAACCAGATGGAAAACTCTTATTTGAACGTGAAGACACAGATTGTGGATGTCCGCCGCCGTATTCGTGGTGTGGAGAACGCAATATGCAAACTCTTGGCCATCACGCCGCAGCATATCGACCGTAGTAGTTGGAGCTCTTACGAACTGCCACAACGTGTCGGAACGGGTGTGCCGGCCCAGTTGCTGACAAACCGTCCCGACATCCAAGTGGCTGATCATGCGTTGGAAGAGGCGTTTTATAACACCCAGGCCGCTCGCGCGGCATTCTATCCCAAGATTTCATTGCAGGGCTTGTTGGGATGGGGCAACAATTCGGGTATGATAGCCAATCCGGGTGCGCTGTTGCTGAATGCCCTTGCCTCTCTTACCCAACCCATTTTTGCCCAGGGTAAGCTGAGAGCTAATCTCAAAATCAGCAAATTGACACAGGAAGACATGGCACAGAAGTACGTGCAGACCGTCATCAATGCAGGTAACCAGGTGAATGAGGCACTGGCGGATTGTCAAGTCGCCCGTGAGAAAGACACCTACTATAAACGTCAGGTTGAGGTGCTGCAAAACGCCTATACAGGCACGCATGAATTGATGGATGCCGGTAAGGCGAGTTATCTGGAGGTGCTGACCGCACAAGAGACCCTTCTTTCCGCGCAGATTAACGAAGCGGCTAACTTGTATGAAGGTTCACGTGCCCTTATCGCTCTCTATATTGCCCTTGGCGGTGGCGCGAAATAGTTTTTATACTTATGAAAGAGATAAAATGCCCTAATTGTAACAAGGTGTTTTCGGTGGATGAAGCCGATTATGCTTTTATTGTCAACCAAGTCAGAAACGCTGAGTTCAACAATGAGCTGAAACGTAGGGTAGAGGCGTTGCATCAGCAGCATCAGATGGAGCAGGAGCGTGAGGAGGCGAAGCTGGAGACCAAACACCAGCAGGAGCTGAACCAGAAGGAAAGTGCTATGAAGCAGCTTGAACTGGAAATGACCCGGCTGAAAAAAGACTTGCAGGCTGCGGAACAGCAGAAAAACGCTGCGGTACAACTGGCGTTGGCCGAGAATGAGAAGCTAATCGGACAATTGCGGGCGCAACTGTCGGAAAGCGAAAGCAAGGAGAAGGTGGCTGTCTTGAAAGAACAGCAGAGATACGGTGAGGCACTGAAGCAGAAAGAACTTGAAATAGCAAGTCTGAAATCGGGAGTGGAGGCTCAGAAACTGGAGACCGCTTCCAAGCTGGCAGCACAGAAAGACAAATACGAGAGCGAGTTGCGCATGGTGCGGGAGCAGGTGGATTATTATAAAGATATGAAGACTCGTTTGTCCACCAAGATGGTGGGTGAAACGCTGGAAATCCATTGCAGCACGGAGTTCAACCGGGTACGCCCCCTCTTCCCTAATGCCTATTTTGAAAAGGATAATGACGCAAGCGGTGGCAGCAAAGGCGACTTCATCTTCAGGGATTATGAGGACAGTATAGAATATGTGTCCATTATGTTCGAGATGAAGAACGAACTGGATGAGACCGCGACGAAGCATAAAAACGAGGACTTTTTCAAAAAGCTGGATGCCGACCGCACGGCGAAGAATTGTGAGTTCGCGGTGCTTGTCAGTCTGCTCGAACCCGACAGCGAATTGTACAATACCGGCATTGTGGATGTCTCTTACAGGTATCCAAAGATGTATGTCATTCGTCCACAGTTTTTTATCCCTCTGATTACCCTTTTGGTGCAAACCTCCAAGAAAAGTGTGGAGTACAAGAAACAGCTGGTCATTGCGCAGAATCAGTCGGTGGATGTGAGGAATTTCGAACAGCAGTTGATGGATTTCAAGGACAAATTCGGCCGTAATTATCGCATTGCCAGCGAGAAATTCCAGAAGGCCATAGAGGAAATAGACAAGTCTATTGATCACTTGCAGAAAATCAAGGACGCTTTGATCGGCTCCGAGAATAATTTGCGCTTGGCCAACGACAAAGCGGAAGACTTGACCATCAAGAAACTCACCCGCGGCAACCCGACGATGAAGGAGTTGTTTGATCAAGCAAAAGAATAAAATATACTATGGAAGATAAAAGATTAGTCGCTTTCAAGCGTTTATTGGATATCATGGACGAACTGCGGCAGAAATGCCCGTGGGACAGCACGCAGACCATCGACAGTCTGCGTTATTTGACCATTGAGGAAACTTACGAGCTGTCGGATGCCATCATCGAGAAAGATTATAATGACTTGAAGAAGGAGCTGGGCGATCTCCTTCTGCATATTGTCTTTTATTCCAAAATCGCCTCGGAAGACAAACACTTTGACATCACCGATGTGGCCAATGGCATTTGTGAGAAGCTGATAGTCAGACATCCGCATATTTTTGGCAACGAACAGGCTGCCACAGCGGAGGATGTACGCAACAACTGGGAGAAAATCAAGCTGAAAAAAGAAGGCAACCGTTCGGTTCTGGGCGGTGTGCCGTCAGCTCTGCCTGCCATGGTGAAGGCCTATCGCATCCAGGAGAAAGCCCGTGGAGTGGGTTTCGACTGGAACAACACTGAAGAGGTGTGGGCCAAGGTGGAAGAGGAACTTGAAGAGCTGAAAACAGAGGTAGCCAAAGAGTCCGACCAGATCGAGGATGAGTTTGGCGATGTGCTCTTTGCCCTCATCAACTATGCCCGCTTCATCAAGGTCAACCCCGAGGACGCATTGGAGAAGACAAACCGCAAGTTTATCAAGCGTTTCCAGTATATAGAGCAGAAAGCAAAAGAGTCAGGCCGCTTTATCGGAGACCTGACCCTGGATGAAATGGAAGCCTTCTGGCAAGAAGCGAAGACTCTTTAATTATTTTGTGTATTCGAATTCGGTTAAGGTAGAGTTCTCACCCATGAATCTTCTGGAAACCGGCCATTTGCCGTCGTATGTGTACTCGTATGTATATACATTCGTAGTGACATTGCCGCCTTCGGCTACAGATTTGCTTTCCAGTCTGGTAACGTTATTTTTGCATAAATTGCCATCCAAAACATTGTCTTCAAAGTAGAAGCTCAGGAATGCGCCTTTGAGAGGGTTGTTGTTTTTGTCATATTGAATGTCAAGACTGAGTGTTGCGGAGGATCCACTCACAGTACGTACTAATTTAGAGATATTGTTTCCATCCCATGTCAGCTCGTATGTGAAAACCGTGGTGGCCTTGCTGCCGTCCGGCTGGAATTGTTTGCGATTTTCTTCAGTTACATTGTATATCTCATCCGGCAGAATGAACTGCAAGGGGCTCATTTCCATATCGTTGCCTGCGGATTTGCTGTGAACGTAGGTGTCAATGATTTTTGTGATCTTCCCGTTCTCATAGGTGAAGGAATAGGTGTCCATTAAGGAGCCACTGGAATAAAGATTAGCTTCTTTCAAGTTTTTGCCGTCATATTTGTATTCAATATAGGCGTTGGTGGCGTAGTTGTTCATACGAGTGAGGCGTTTCTTTTCGTATGTGAAATTGAGGGTGCTGGACAGCGTTCCATTGGAGGAGTAATTGTCGATTTTCTCCAAGGTGTTGTTTTTGTTCCAACCCCATACTTGGCTGAGTGACTTGTTGCCGTTTTTATCAGTAAAGTAAATTTTGCTGATTTTCTTGGAAGGGTTATAAATACCTTCTTTTTGGCATGCGGAAAAAAGCATAGCTACGCATGCGATGACTAAAATTGAAAAGATTTTCTTCATAGTTTTTTTTTTTTTGATTATGGTTTATATTGTTTTAGTAGGTCTAGTTAGTTGTTTTCCTCCGTCAGCAGTGCGAGCCCGCCCTGTGCTGTCTCTTTATAAAGAGAGGGCAGGTCTTTTCCCGTCAGATTCATAGTTTTCACCACTTTGTCGAAGCTGATGAGGTGGTTGCCGTCGCTCATCATGGCGTAGATGTTGATGTCGAGGGCGCGGAGGGCTGCCATGGCGTTGCGCTCGATGCAGGGTACTTGCACAAGTCCGCACATGGGATCGCAGGTGAGGCCGAGGTTGTGCTCCATGGCCATCTCGGCGGCGTATTCAATCTGCTGCGGACTGCCGCCGAAGAGCTGGTTGGCGGCGGCAGCGGCCATCACACAGGCACTGCCCACCTCGCCCTGGCATCCTACTTCCGCTCCTGAAATGGAGGCGTTGGTCTTGATGATGTTAGCGAAAAGTCCTGCCGTGGCCAGGGCTCTCAGAATCTCTATGTCGGTGAATCCGTGGTTCTTTTTCAGATGGTAAAGCACGGCAGGCAAAACGCCCGAAGCCCCGCAGGTGGGAGCCGTGACGATGGTGCTGCCCATGGCGTTGCGCTCTGAGGTGGCCAAAGCGTATGCAATGACCAGCGCGCGGCTTTGCAGCGAGGGCTTGTAAGAGCTGGCCCTGACAAAATACTGCCGCGCCTTGCTGCGCAGATGCAGTCCGCCGGGAATCACCCCCTCGGCTTGCAAACCCTCCTCTATGGTCTGCTGCATCGTTTCCCACATCTGTCCGAGATAGTCCCAGATGTCCTGGTCCTCATGCATGGCCACATATTCCCAGTAAGTCAGCCCTTCCTTTTCAATGTAAGCCAATATGTCGCTCATGAAATGATGCTCGTAAATGTGCTCCACACTCTCCTTCGTTTCTTCGTTGGCCAGACTGCCGCCGCCTACACTGTAGATGGTCCAACTGTCATACACCTTCCCGTTGTCGTCCATGGCCTCGAAAAGCATACCGTTGGTGTGGAAAGGCAGTACCACATCGGGTTTCCAGATGAGTTCGACGGGGATAGGGGCCGAGCCTTCGATAATGGCTTTGTCGGTGTGGTGGCCCTTGCCTGTGGCGGCCAGACTGCCATGCAGGGTGACCCTGAATTTGGCGGCATTGGGGTTCTTCTCTCTGAAACTGATGGCAGCGCGGTTCGGTCCCAGCGTGTGGCTGCTCGAAGGACCATAGCCTTTTTTATAGATTTTCTTGATAGATTCCATAGTGGTTGAATTAGAAAGCAAAGATATAAAAAAACGGGATTCATTGAACCCCGTTTTTTGTGTACAGCTAAATCTCTTAGTTTTTCTTGCCGAAGTTGCCGTATTTGCTGCGGAATTTATCCACACGACCGGCGGTGTCAACCAACTTCATCTTACCCGTGAAGAAGGGGTGTGAAGTGTTGGAGATTTCCAATTTTACCAAGGGATATTCCTTGCCGTCTTCCCAAACAATGGTGTCCTTCGTTGCAACAGTTGACTTGGTCAGGAATGCAATCTCATTGGACATGTCCTTGAAAACCACTGTTCTATACTCTTTTGGATGAATACCTTTTTTCATTATGTTTTGGTTTTAATAGTTAATCAAATTTGGAGTGCAAAAATACAAAAAATATCAATACAAAAAGCAGTATGGAGTAAAATTTGTTTCGAAGATAGTTTGTTATGTATAATATTGATTATTAGTAAATTAAATTAACATGTAAAATTCTGAAAATAAGAGAGAAAATTCCGCTTCGCCCCAATCCCTCCCAATTCTTGCAATTTCTCCCCCAAAAAACTGCCAACTAATCATCATTAAATGTCAACTATCAACTGTCAACTGTCAACTGTCAACTGTCAACTGTCAACTGTTAACTGTCAACTGTCCCCAGCTCCCCTCGAGCGCAGCGAAACTCCCCCTCATCCTTCTATCCCCTAACCCCTAACCCCTAAAACGCCTTCCTCCACCCGCAGCCACTCTTCCACTCCGAGCAACCGTAGGCGGTACGGCCTTTGATAATGCGCCCCTTGCCACACAATGGACAGGGCTGGCCAATAATGCTGTCGGCGGTGGAGGCATTGCTGCTCCCACTGTTATTGCTGCCGCTGTTGTTGCTGTTGACGGTAACAGAGGTGTTGTTGCTGCTATTGCTGTTACTGTTGTTGATAGTAGCGGAGGGGATAGATGAACTGATCTTGCGGCGGTCGCTGTCGTCACGCAGCACCTGCAGTACAATGTCGCTCACCATCTGTTTGAGCTCGTCAATGAACTGCTGGGCGGAGTATTGCTTCTGCTCAATCTGTCGCAGTTTCTTCTCCCAGATGCCTGTCAACTCGGCGCTTTTGAGCAGTTCCTCGCGAATCAGACTGATGAGCTCGATACCCGTAGGGGTGGGCTCCAAACTCTTTCGTATCTTCTTGATATAGTTGCGCTTGAACAGCGTCTCGATGATGGCGGCACGGGTAGAGGGGCGGCCGATACCGTTCTCTTTCATCACCTCGCGCAGACTTTCGTCGTCCACGGTCTTGCCAGCCGTTTCCATGGCCCGTAGCAGGGTGGCTTCGGTGTAAGGTTTGGGCGGCTTGGTCCACTTCTCGCTCAAGGTCGGTTCGTGGGGACCGTGCTCTCCCTTGACAAACAAGGGCAACACCCGTTCCTCGTTTTTGTTTTCCTCCTCGTCGTCGTCACTGCTCTTGGCTTTGCTCTTGCCGTCAGCCTTGGCCTCGCTTTTGTCCTTGCCCGAAGGGGCTTCCGCCTTGATGACCACCCTCCATCCCGGGTCGAGAATCTGCTTGCCCGTGGTCTTGAACTGCACTTCTTCCACGATGCCGGTCACATTAGTGTTGGAAAAAACACAATCGGGATAGAAAACGGCTATGAAATGGCGGCAAACCTCGTCGTAAACGCAGGCTTCCTGGGCCGATAGCGGTGATTTCGGGTTCAAACCCGTGGGAATGATGGCGTGGTGGTCGCTGACCTTGCTGTTGTCGAACACTTTCTTGCTTTTAGGCAGCTTCTTGCCTAACAAAGGCGCGGTCAAGGCGCTATAGTTTGTGATGCCTTTCAGGATGCCTGGGCACTTGGGGTAGATGTCGTCGCTGAGGTAGGTGGTGTCTACACGGGGATAGGTGGTCAGTTTTTTCTCATACAAACTCTGAATCAGCTGCAGGGTCTGCTCCGCCGAGAAACCGTATTTCTTGTTGCACTCCACCTGCAAAGAGGTCAGGTCGTAGAGCCTTGGAGGGGCTTCCTTGCCTTTCTTGGTGCTGATGTCGGTAATGGTAAACTCCTTTCCGATAATGCGTTGCAGATCCTCTTGTCCTTCCTCCACCGACTGGTACTTGCCTTTGGTGGCGGTGAAGGTGGTGTCGCGATATATAGTGGACAGCACCCAATAGGCTGTCGGCTTGAAGTTCTGTATTTCGTGGTAGCGCTTTACGATGAGGGCGAGGGTAGGGGTCTGCACTCTGCCGATGGAGAGCACCTGCCGGTCTTTGCCGTATTTGAGGGTGTAAAGCCTTGTGGCGTTCATGCCCAGAAGCCAGTCGCCGATGGCGCGCGACAGTCCCGCCTCGTACAACGGCTGGTAGTTGGACTGCTCTTTGAGCTGTTTAAAACCCTCACGGATAGCCTCTTCTGTCAATGAGGAAATCCATAGTCGGTCCACGGGGCAGTTGGCGCGGGCTTTTTGCATCACCCAACGCTGTATCAGCTCGCCTTCCTGGCCGGCATCACCGCAGTTGACGATGCGGTCGGCTTTCTGCATCAATCCTTCGATGATAGCGAATTGTTTTTTGATGGAAGGACTGTCAATCAGTTTGATGCCGAATTTGGGCGGCACCATAGGCAGGCTGCTGAGCGACCACTGTTTCCACATTGTGGTGTAGTCGTGCGGTTCCTTCAGCGTGCACAGATGTCCGAAGGTCCAGGTCACCTGATAGCCGTTGCCCTCGATGTAGCCGTCGTGTGACTGCTTGGCACCGAGCACATTGGCAATTTCCCGTGCGACACTTGGTTTTTCAGCGATACAAACAATCATTTCTAATTAATAATTGACAATTAATAATTAACAGTTGAACTTGGTTTTGTTTGTGTTTGGATTATGCAAATAATTTTTTTTGCGGATGCAAAAATAGTTATTTCTGACGAATGAGAAGGGATTGTTGAAAATTAATTTTATGTTGATTTTTTTTTGTTGGAAATAAACTTTTGCTTTTTTTAATTGTCGGAAGCTTTGAAGATTTATTATTTACTCTTATCTATCCAAAACAAATTACTATGAAAAAAGTTTTTACTTTATGTTTGATTTGCCTTTTAGCATTATCATTAGATGCGCAAACAGATGCAAAACAAGTGAAAACCGCCAGTAATCAGGACCGAAAGGCCGAACTTAAGCTGCAAGGATATGTGGATTTGGGCCTTCCCAGCGGTACTTTGTGGAAAGACAAGAACGAAGAGGGAGGTTTTTACACTTTTGTGCAGGCGTTGAGCAGCTTTGGAAACAATCTTCCTAACAGAGAGCAGTTGGAAGAGTTGAAAAACTCATGTAAATGGATATGGAGTGATAGCGGTTATAAGGTGGTTGGCCCTAATGGCAAGTCCATTTTCCTGCCCGCGGCAAGTTATAGGGATTGCAATTGGGACTTGGTCAAGTTTGACGATAAAGGATACTATGCCGGCTTATACTGGTCATCCAGCCGAAGTGGTTCGGACAGTGGCTATTCCCTTGGCTTGAATCCGCGTGAAGGAGCAAAGATAAATGACTTTGGCAGCAAAATGTGCTATGGCTTATCTGTCCGTCTCGTCGCAAAATAATACTTGTGTATTTTGTTGATAGCTCATTATTAGGCCAAAATCTCATATTACTGCTATATACTAAAGAAAAGTAACAAAATGAAAAAAACATTATTATTCTGTATTTTACTGATTAGCGTTCTCTTTCTGGGCGCACAGAACTACACCATCCGGCAGAATACGATAAACAATCTTTCCATTGTGTTCAATACGCCCAAATTACAGAGCAGTGCGGTGAAAGCCGGAGACGCTCGCTACACTTCCCTTATAATGGATGGCTACGACAACTCCACGAAAGTGGGTTTCCCGTCATTGCCGGAACTTACCAAGTTGATTGAGATTCCCTTGTGCGAAGAGGTTAACGTCCATATTGTGTCGGCAGACTATGTGGAATACGATGCTGCTGCCTTGAATGTGCTCTATCCGGTGATGCCCTGCCAACAGAACTATTCCAAGTCCTATACGGGAGAACGTACCTTCAGCAAGAACGAAGCCGTTTATCGCACCGATGCATTCTACACTTCTCAGCCGGAGGTGGTCACTGCCCACAAAATCGGCACCATGCGAGACGTAAATATGGCCAATGTGGTGGTGAGTCCTGTGGCCTACAATCCTGTCACGAACAAGATCAGGGTATATAGCCGTATCGAAGTGGAGATTACTTGCGAGAATGCCAACATCCCGGCTACCATGGAGATGAAGGACAAATACTACAGTCCGTTGTTCCATGCTGCCAAGGAGGCCGTCATCAACCCGATGAGCACGCGCAACGAGTTCAACATCACTCCCGTCAAGTATCTGATCATTGCCCACGATATGTTTGCTAATAACGAGCAACTGATGTCTTTCGTCAACTGGAAAAAGCGTATCGGCTATCTTGTGGAAGTTGCCTATACGAATACCATCGGCACTACGACCACGGCCATCAGTAACTATATCCGGACGAAGTACACCAATGCCACGGCCGAGAATCCGGCCCCCACCTTTGTCCTGCTCGTCGGCGATGTCGAACAGATACCCGCTTTCACGGGCACTCAGAACCACAAGACGGACTTGTACTATGCGACCTGGACTAACGGTGACAATCTCCCGGACTGCTATTACGGCCGCTTCTCGGCTCAGAATCTCAGCCAACTGCTTCCTCAGATAGAGAAGACTTTGATGTACGAGCAATATACCATGCCAGATCCGTCATATTTAGGCAAGGCTGTGTTGATTGCCGGCAACGACGACACCTGGGCTCCCACCCACCTCAATGGTCAGATTAACTATATCTTTGACAATTATATCAACACTACCTCTACCACTCACAACTACACCACGGTGTACAAGCATCTGTATGACTGCTCCAATGAGGCTGCGATCATCCGCCAGGAGATTAGCGACGGATGTGGTTGGGTTAACTATACGGCACATGGTTCCGGGTACGGATGGAACGAACCTGAGTTCAATTGTTACCATGTGCAATTAATGAACAATGCCGACAAATACGGATTTATGATCGGAAACTGCTGTTTGTCCTGCACCTTTGATACACCTGAGTGCATAGCTGAAGCGGTCTTGCGTGTTGCCAACAAGGGTGCAGTCGGCTATATCGGCGGTTCCGACATTACATACTGGGATGAGGACTTTTACTGGTCTGTCGGCTTCCGCAGCACCATCGACTCCAACCCGACTTACAATGCCAACCATCTGGGTGCCTACGACAAAATCTTCCACACGCACGGGGAGAATCACGATGCCTGGGTCACCAGCATCGCGGGCTATATGACCGCCGGTGATCTGGCGGTGGAAGGCTCAAGCTCAGATCTAAAGCAATACTACTGGGAGGTTTACCACCTGATGGGCGACCCTTCCCTGAAACCCTATATGGGTATTCCTTCCAACTTGAGCGTCAACTCCGATGAATTTCTCTTGGTGGGCAGCACCAACTATGACGTACAAACAGTGCCCTACGCCTACGTGGCCCTGACTCATAACAACGAGCTGATAGCAGCAGCCTTCACGGATGCCTTTGGTTATGCCAACCTCACTTTCAGCGCTGTCAACATCCTGGGTGATTATGAGTTGGCGGTATCAGCGCAAAACTACATCCAATTCTTCAAGACCGTGCAGGTCATTGCCCCGACGGGCCCCTTTGTTGCCGTCTCCTCTTTCTCCTTGTCCGAGTTCAGCATTCCGCAACCAGGCTCCACTGTTTATATGGATGTGGCCTTGACCAACTATGGTGTGGCAGCAGCCTCCAATGTAACCACCACGCTCAGCAGCAGCTATCCTGGCGTCACCATCGTCCAAAACAGCGTGAGCGACAACAGCATCGCCGCTGACGCCACAAGCACGCACAACAACGCTTTCACCATCGTGTTGCCTGCGGATGCCCAGGATGGCGACGAGATTCCTTTTGTCATTACTACCACCTTCGGCAATGAGACCACCACCAAGTATTTCACGATAATGGTTGTGACCCCGATATTTTCCATTGCGAATGTGGCCATTCAGAACACGAATGGCACCACCTCATTCGCCCCCGGTGACATGGCCAATGTGACAGTGACCTACTCCAACATCGGCCACAGCCCACTGACCAATGCCGCTCTGCACCTCACCAGCCATTACAGCTTGGTGACCGTGAATACCCCAGCCCAGAACATCTCGGTATTGCCTGCTGGCACCTCCGCAACTGCCCAGTATCAAGTGTCAATCGGTGCCTCTGTTCCGGACATGACAACTGTACCACTCTACGTGAAATGTGTGGTAGGTCAGGACATCATCGTGGACACCATCTACTTGACTGTTGGTACTGTTATGGAAACCTTCGAGACAGGTAATCTGACCGCTTTCCCATGGCAAATCAACAATAACCCTTGGTTTGTTACCAATGAGCAAGCCTACGCCGGCAACTACTGCATCCGTTCCAAACAGGACTTGGCCGACAACGACCAATCTGAATTCTTCATCACGGTCAACTGCTCCCCCTCTGCGAACATCTCCTATTTCCGTAAAGTCTCTTCTGAGGATGGCTATGACTTCTTCAAATTTTATATTGACAATGCAGAGATGGATAGCCAAACGGGTTCCACCGATTGGTCACAGGCTTCTTTTCCGGTCAATTCAGGCACGCACACCTTCAGATTTAGCTATCGGAAGGACTCTGGTGTCATCGATGGCAGCGACTGCGCTTGGGTGGACAACATTGTACTCCCCGGCATGGGTACCCTATGTGTGGAAGACATGGACGACAATGTGGGTGTCGCGACCCGCGACGAGATACTTTCCAGTGTGTTTCCTAACCCTACCACGGGCATACTCCATGTTCAATGCTCCGAACAAATACAGCAAATCGTGATCTACGACTTGAGCGGTCGCCAGATTATGAGTCGTATAGGGCAAGCTGAACAACCGAATACCCTCAACGTCAACAGCCTGACCAGCGGACTCTACTTTATCCGCATCCTCACCACTGATCAGCATTTTTCCGTTTCCAAGTTCATCAAACAATAGCTATGGTGCGGAAAGGTGAAATACTGCGTCACCGGCTCTATGGTGTATTCTTGCAGATTGAAAAATGAGGGTTGTATCTATTTCTCGCAACTGCGAGACGCAGTTGCCTACATTGACATCCCATATTCTTAATTACTAATCCCTGACCCCTGACCCCTGAATCCTGAATCCTGACCCCTAACCCCTGAAACCTAAAACCTAAAACCTAATCACTAATCCCTGACCCCTGATCACTGGAATTACAGTCTTTGCGAAATTCTCGGTAAAATCTCATTCTTCCAGCTGGCGAAAGTGCCATCGGCGATGTGCTTTCTGGCGGTCTTCACCAAGTCCAGATAGAAGTGCAGGTTGTGGATGCTGCCGATCATAGGACCTAAAATCTCGTCGGCCACATACATGTGACGCAGATAGGCGCGAGTGTATTCGCGATCGGCGAACAGCTCGCTGTTGGCGTCTATCGGGGTGAAGTCGTTCTTCCACTTTTCGTTGCGCATGTTCAGGATGCCATCCCAGGTGAAAATCATGCCGTTGCGGCCGTTGCGGGTGGGCATCACACAGTCGAACATATCCACACCCATGGAAATACCCTCAATGATGTTGGCGGGAGTGCCTACTCCCATCAGGTAACGGGGCTTGTCCTTGGGCAGCAGCTGGCAGCACAATTCCGTGATTTCATACATCAGTTCGGTGGGTTCGCCTACGGACACGCCGCCGATGGCGTTGCCCTCACGGTTCATTGAGCTGATGAACTCCGCAGAGCGTTTGCGCAGTTCGGGAAACACACTGCCCTGCACAATGGGGAATAGCGTCTGCGAATAGCCGTATTTGGGTTCGGTCTCGTCGAAACGCTTGCAGCAGCGCTCCAACCAGCCGTGGGTAATCTTCATTGACTGCTCAGCGTAGGCATGGTCGCAAGGGTAGGGGGTGCATTCGTCAAACGACATGACGATGTCGGCGCCGATGCTGCGCTCAATATCCATCACTTTTTCGGGACTGAACAAATGCCTTGAGCCGTCGATGTGCGACTGGAACCACACACCCTCCTCAGCATTGATTTTGCGACGGCCGCTCAGCGAAAATACTTGGTAACCACCACTATCGGTCAGGATGGGTTTGTCCCAGCCGTTGAAACGGTGCAGGCCACCGGCATTTTCCAACACTTCCAAACCTGGACGCAGGTACAGGTGATAGGTGTTGCCCAAAATAATCTGGGCTTTGATGTCTTCGCGTACATTCTTGATATGCACGGCTTTAACAGCACCCACAGTGCCTACAGGCATGAAAATCGGGGTCTCGATGTCACCATGGTCGGTGTGGATCACTCCGGCACGGGCGGAGCTTTTCGGGTCGGTATGTTGAATTATAAACCTCATTTTGTTAGTAAATTTCGGCAAAAATACATCAAAATTCTTAAACTTTAAAATAATTTTGTACCTAATATAAAATGTAGAGATATGCTTGTTGTTCTACCTATAAATCTGCCTCTTGTTTTCCTGATATGTTTTTCTGTCACAGCATTTTTCCTTTTGCTGTACTATGCCGCCATATTCGCCCGTTTCGCCTTCCATAAGCCGAAAAAAATCAAAGACTATCGTCAGGATCCTATTTCTATTGTCATCACTTCGTGTGATCAGGCGCATCATTTAAGCAGAACTTTGCCCGCTTTGCTCACCCAGCAGTACAACGATTACGAGGTCATCGTGGTCAGCGACAACTCTCACGACGAAACCGCCCAGGTGGTGGAGGACTACCAGAAACAGTATCCCCACTTGGTATTTGTAGATCTGAATTCTTCTGTCACGACCATCAAAGGCAAGAAGTTCCCGCTGGCTATCGGTATCAAGGAGGCCAAGCATAAATTGATTCTGCTTACCGATGCCAACTGTATGCCGGCATCTCCCTATTGGTTGCAGAATATGGCCAAGCATTTCGTGAACGGCAAGCAAATTGTGCTGGGCTATTGCTCCTACGAGAAGCAGAAAGGCTTTTTTAACAAATTGTTACGCTTCGACTCTTTGCATACCGCCATTCAGTATTTCTCTTATTCCTTGGCCAAGATGACCTATATGGGCAAGGGACAGAATTTGGCCTATACCAAGGATTTGTTCATGAAACAGCGCGGCTTTGCCTCTCATAATCATATCGAATATGGCGACGATGATATTTTTGTGGGTCGTGCCGCTACGGATAAAAATGTTGATATAGAATACTTTAGTGAATCATTTACCGTGGCTCGTCCCAAGGTGAATTTCCGTCGCTGGTTCAAGGAGAAAAAGGGCTACGTCATTACCCGCTCGTTTTACAAGCCGGGCATCCGATTTTTGCTGGGTGCGTATGGTCTGCTGAATGTGCTGTTTTGGGTGTTTCTGGGACTGGGTATCGGCTTCACCGTCCATGTGATGCCTTTCCTGATTGCCGTTTTGTCAGTCTTTGTGTTCAAAACCCTGTGTCAGTACTTGGTTTTCGGCTTCTCCGCTGCCAAACTGAAAGAAAAAGACATCATCCCGCATATCCTCTTCATCGATATTCTCTACACACTCATCAGTATCTTGCTATATATTGTCTCCATATTCTCCCGCAGAAGCTAGAACAGTTGACAGTTAACAGTTAACAGTTAACAGTTGACCCCTAATCACTAATCACTATTCACTATCCCCTAACCCCTAACCCCTAAAATGAACACCCCCTTCTTTTTAATCGCTGGCCCTTGTGTGGTGGAAGGTGAAGAAATCACCCTCTCCATTGCGCATGAAATCAAGAAAGTCTGTACGGAGCTTGAAATTCCTTTTTATTTCAAGGCGTCCTACAAGAAAGCGAATCGCTCGTCGCTGAACTCGTTTACGGGCATCGGTAACGAAGAGGCATTGGCGGTGTTGGCCAAGGTAAAAGCAGACCTTGGCTTGCCGATTGTGACGGATATTCATACGGAGATCGAGGCAGCTTGGGCGGCCCAGGTGGCTGATGTGCTGCAGATTCCAGCCTTCCTGTGCCGGCAGACCGACCTTTTGGTGGCTGCGGCCAAAACGGGCAAAATTGTCAATATCAAGAAGGGACAGTTCATGTCGCCCGAGGCGATGCGTTTTGCTGTGGAGAAAGTGCGTGCCGCAGGCAATGATCAGGTGCTGATTACCGAGCGGGGTACCAGCTTCGGCTATACCGATTTGGTGGTGGATTTCAGGGGAATCAAAGAATTGAAGAAAAATGGCTGTCCTGTGGTCTTCGATGCCACCCATTCCTTGCAGCAACCCAACCAGCCGAAAGGGGTTACTGGTGGCCGTCCCGATTTGATCGAAACCATGGCCAAAGCCGCTGTGGCGGTCGGCTTCGATGGCCTCTTCATGGAAACCCATCCAGAACCCTCCAAAGCTCTTTCCGACGGCGCCAACATGCTGCCGTTGGATCAATTGCATGATTTATTAGTGAAACTCCTCCGCATCCGCCAAGCGTTGTAGTAATTAGTGATTAGGGGTTAGTGGATAGTGTTTTTGAATTTTGAATTCTTTAATTCCCTTTTTATCAGATTCGACGAACGAGCGAGTGCAGAGCCATGCCCACACGTAAGTGTGTGTGGGGCTAAAGCAAAAACGCTATATACAGGATAGCCTATATATAGCGCAACACAAAAATATGAAAAAAAACCAATCAACCCTTATAATTGGTTCACCTTTTTCATTAAACCGGATTTCAAGTTGGCGGCTTTGTTCTTGTGGATAATGCCTTTCTTTGCCAATTTGTCAATCAAAGAAACCACTAAAGGCAGTCTCTTCTGTGCTTCAGCTTTGTCTGAAACTAATCTGATGTCTCTCAAAGAATTACGCATGGTCTTAGCGTAATATCTGTTCTCTAATCTTTTTCTGTTGTTAGCTCTGATTCTCTTTAATGCTGACTTGTGATTTGCCATTGCTTTTTATCTTTCTTTGTTGTTTTTTTGTTCTATCAAAATTGGATTGCAAAAGTACAAAAAATTATAATACAATCAATACTTGCAATATTTTTTTGTTGTTTTGTTTTTTAATATCTTATTTTATTGATATTTAATTTGTTATATCTTTATTTTGGCTGTCTTTCAGGTGGAATTATTTATTTGAACAATGTGCTTCGGTCATATAAATGGAAGTTTTGGCGTTTATTTTTGTTTGGGGAAACGCTTTTTCTTTAGTGCGTCAAGCTCTTCATCAGTCATCCCATAGCTCTTTTTGGCGCTTTCGAGGCAGTGGTTGAAATTTTCGGTGTCGTGAAACTGGTAGTGACATTCCAATTGGCTGNNGTATTGCGCTGCGGTTTCGTAACACATTAGCGCGGCTTCGTACTGCCGGGCATAATAGTTGGTTTTGCCGAAAAGGAGCAGATAGATGGGGTCGTCGCCGGTGAGCTCTATCAATTGGCTGATGGTTTCGTCGTTGGCTTCCGTCAGCCCTTCGTTGAGGTTGAACGTAAGCAGGTGAAGCAGTACCATGCGTTGGTCAACACCTTTCGCTTCCAGGTTGGAAAGCGAGTCATTGAATTGCGTTTTGGGGCAGCGCTGGTAGAGGTTGGCGATATAGAGCTGCCAGTAGCATGACAGCTCTGACAGTTCTGAGGCATGCTTCTGCAATTCGTTGTAAGCTTCATTGCTTTTGCCTTGGTCGCTCAGCTCTTTGATGTGGCTGATGGTGGAGGTGATGCCTTCGGGGTTGGTTTTGAAGAGCACATTGAGCAGCACATTCTCCCGCAGGTTGTCGGAAAAGCGACAGCCGCTGTTATATACAAAGCCGTCTTTAATGGCCAATTGGCCGTTGACGGTATCAATCACAAAGTCGTAGAAGTTGAGCATGAAGTCGTTGTAACTTCTCAGCACAATATGGTGGCTGCTGTCGGTGACATCCATATAGTAGCGTACAAACTTGAAGTCGCCTCCTTCCTCCACCAGTTGCACGGCCTCGTCACCCAGGTGGAAATTGCTTTCGAAGTAGTCTTGTCCGAAGTCGGCGTCCAGACTGCTGTTGACGATGGAGTTGTCGCGGATGAGCGATTTTAAGTATTCCTTGTCGAAGGCGTTGTTGTAAACGTCGGGGTTGCCGTTGAGCACACTTTGCTCAATCTGCTGGGCAAAGGCGGTGACGCTGTTCTCATCGGCCACAAGGGCGGGCTCTGTCTCTTGATGGTGAGAGCCGCAGGCTGCCGCCAGCAGGATTACACATACATATAGAATGTTTTTCACTTTCATGGCTTTCCGAATATTAAGGTGGACATTTGGTCGGGAAGGAGTATCTCGTTGGCTGTTTGCAGCAACTCTTCCGCTGTGAGGGCGTTCAGTTTTGCAATGGATTCCTCGGTGCTCTCCACCTCGTCGAAAAACAGGGCGGTGCGCCCCAAGGCGATCATCTCGTTCAGCTTGGCCTCGTTGGCGATGGCAATCTGCCCCAGAAACTGTTTTTTGGCGTAATGCAGTTGAAGGGTACCCAGTTTGTGCTGACACAGTTTCTTCATCTCCTTATAGCTGAGGTTGACGCATTGCTCGATAGTGTCGTGCTCGCAGCCGATGTAGATGGTGAAAAGACCGGTGTCTGAAAAGAGGTTATAAACCGCCTCCACCCCGTAGGCAAGTCCCTTGTTTTCGCGGATGGCCATGTTCAGGCGGGTGTTCATGCCAGGGCCACCCAGAATGTTGGTGAGCAGCTGGAAGGCCAGTCGCGACTTGTGGTGTATGGGGTAGGCGATGTTGCCTATCATGATGTGCGACTGGTTGCTATGTTTGTTGACCCGCTGGTGTTGGGGCTGGTAGTTGTCGAAAGCGATTCTGGGAGACGGCTTGTCAATTAATTGTACATCAGCGAAATGGTGTTCGCATAGCTGAAGCAGCTTTTTTGCGGAAATGTTTCCAACAGAAGCTAATACTATATTATTTTGGGCATAATTCCTTCTTATGAAATTCAGGATGTCCTCGCGCTTGAAATGTCTCACATCCTTGCGTGTGCCCAGAATGTTGCGCCCCATGGGGTGGTTTTGGAACACCAGGGTTTCGAAATCATCCACAATCAGTTCGGAGGGGGTGTCTTTGTAATAGTTGATCTCCTCAATCACCACATCCTTTTCTTTCTCAATCTCCTGCTCGGGGAAGGTGGAGTGGCTGAAAATGTCGGCCAGCAACTCCACCGCCCGCGGATAGTCGGGCGAGAGGAAAGAGGCGTGGAAATAGGTCTCCTCTTTGGAGGTGCTGGCGTTCAGGTCGCCCCCCACATCCTCCATGCGGCGGATAATCTGATGGGCGCTGCGCTTTTGGGTACCTTTGAAGATGGTATGCTCCACAAAATGCGCGATACCCATCTTGGCAGGGTCCTCGTCGCGTGTGCCGGCATTCACCAATATGCCAAAGTGGGATATTGGCGAGTTGATTTCCTTGTGTATGAGTCTGATGCCGTTTTTTAACAGCAGGATGGGTTGCGGCATGAGAGCGGTGAGGTTTTAGAAAACGATATCAGAAAGCAGTTCTTTGATGGGCACACGTTTCTGCTGCATGCTGTCACGTTCGCGGATGGTGACGGTATTGTCTTCCATCGTTTGGTTGTCGATGGTGACGCAGTAGGGGGTACCGATGGCATCCTGACGGCGGTAACGGCGGCCGATGGCGTCTTTTTCGTCGTATTGGCACATCATGTAGGGCTTCAGCATATCCATTACCTCGCGGGCTTTTTCGGGCAGACCGTCCTTCTTCACCAAGGGCAGCACAGCGGCCTTGATGGGGGCCAACTTGGCGGGCAGGCGCAGCACCACACGGGTGGAGCCATCTTCCAGCTTTTCTTCGGTATAAGCGTGGCTGAATACCGCCAGGAACATACGGTCAACACCAATGGAAGTCTCGATCACGTAGGGAACATAGCTTTCGTTGGTCTCGGGGTCGAAGAAGCGGAGCTTCTTGCCTGAGTATTTCTCGTGTTGGCTGAGGTCGAAGTCGGTACGTGAATGAATACCTTCCAGTTCCTTGAAGCCGAAGGGGAACTTGAACTCGATGTCGGTAGCGGCGTTGGCGTAGTGGGCCAGCTTCTCATGGTCGTGGAAACGGTAGTTCTCAGGAGCGATACCCAGGTCTTGATGCCATTTGATACGGGTCTGCTTCCAGTAGTCGAACCACTTGAGTTCCTCACCCGGGCGCACGAAGAACTGCATCTCCATCTGTTCGAACTCCCTCATTCTGAAGATGAACTGACGGGCGACAATCTCGTTGCGGAAGGCTTTGCCAATCTGTGCGATGCCAAATGGAATCTTCATTCTTCCTGTTTTATAGACATTCAGGAAGTTGACAAAGATACCCTGAGCGGTTTCGGGACGCAGGTAGATGGTGTCGGCACCCTCGGCCACAGAACCCATCTGGGTGGCGAACATGAGGTTGAACTGGCGCACGTCAGTCCAGTTTTTGGTGCCGGAGATGGGACACACGATACCCAGTTCCTCAATCAGCGCCTTCAGGCCGGGCAGGTCGGTACGGTTCATCAGATCGGCATAGCGGGCGGTGATGTCGTCAATTTTCTGCTGGTATTCCACCACACGCTGGTTGGTTTTGCGGTACAAACTTTCGTCGAAGTTTTCGAAGCGCTTTTTGGCCTTCTCCACTTCCTTGTTGATTTTGTCCTCAATTTTCTGAATATGGTCTTCAATCAGCACATCGGCGCGGTAGCGTTTTTTTGAATCCTTGTTGTCGATGAGAGGGTCGTTGAAGGCGTCAACGTGGCCGGAAGCTTTCCAGATGGTGGGGTGCATGAAGATGGCGCTGTCGATACCCACAATGTTCTCGTGGTATTGCACCATTGCCTTCCACCAATACTGTTTGATATTGTTTTTGAGCTCGACGCCATATTCGCCATAGTCGTAAACAGCGCTGAGTCCATCATATATTTCGCTTGACGGGAAAATGAAACCGTATTCTTTCGCGTGAGAGATAATCTGTTTGAAAAGTTCTTCGTTGTTTGCCATGATTATTCAAATATTATTGATACTTGTAAGGTTTTTGATTTTACGGAGGTGATATTGCTGGTGTAAATATGGTGTTCGGGCACCAGGAGGTTAAGCATACCGAACGACATTTTCACTTCAGTAGTCAATTTGAAGTAGGTGCAGTAGAAATCCAGTCCGAAGCCCACTTGTCCCTGCACGTCGTTCTGGTTCAGCTTCACCAGCATTTCGTTGGGACGCTTGGACTGTTTCTTCTGGTTGGAAATCAGGTCGAGGCTGTATTGCACGCCGCCGATGACATAAATCCTTACATTATGCATACGCGAGGATTTGATTTTGAGGAGCAGGGGCAGGTCGAGATAAACCGACTCCACACGCCGCTGTTTATCGTTTTCTTTCACACGGTTGGCAAACTCGTAGGTGAGCACACGCTCTCCAAAAGAAAGTCCGGGAATAAAGCGCAGGTCGAAGTATTCCCAGATGCGCAGGTCGGTTACAATACCCAAACTGAAACCGCTGACCGCCTTGGTGTTGATGACCAGCAGCGAGTCGCTTGCTGGATAGTAGGCGTTGTTTTTCAGATTGAAGTCGAAGAGATTGTAGCCGATGCTGAAGCCGAAATGAAAGAGTTTCTTGTCGTATTTCTGCAGATTGGGAACGCCAAAGCCACCTTTTTGAGCGAAAGAGGCACTGCTGATGACGAGCACCAACAGCATTGTTAGAAGCGTTTTCCGAATGGTATTATATTTGTGCAGCATTGGTCTTAGTCTTTGTCACTTGTTTTGTTTTTTGTGGCTTTAAAACTGAATTCACAGCCGCAATATTGTTGGTTATAGAAATTATTTTCTTTCAGCAGTTGGTTTCTGCGGTCCTGTAAGCCGTTCTTGCGCCAGTTTTTATCCCAAAATTCCGTACCCGCCACTTGTTGTGCCGCCCAAAAGCCCGCTTCGTTGATTTGGTTTAGGTCTTTCCATCTTGAGGAAGCGAGGGTGGTGGTGAAGAGTGTTATATCCAGTTCCCTGGCTTTTTCCGCCGCTTTCAGCAGACGTTGCTTGAAACACAGGAGGCACCGGGCTCCCCGTTCGGCTTCCTCTTCCATCCCTTTCACGCTGTCGCACCATTGCTGGTGGTTGTAGTCACCGTCAATCATGCTTACACCCAGTTTCAGCGCATAACGACTACATTCCTTCTTCCGGATCTCATATTCTTCCAACGGATAGATGTTGGGATTATAATAGTAGATTACCGGCTGATAGTCGTTGCTGAGCATCCACTCCAAAATGGCGGATGAGCAAGGGGCGCAACAAGAATGCAACAGCACTTTGGTCATCTCTTAGAATTTGGGCTTCATGCCGAGGTTGTACATCATGAAAGCGTAGATATCGGTATATTCCTCAATGACTTTGCTCAGCGGCATACCGCCACCGTGACCGGCTTTGGTCTCGATACGTATCAGCTTGGGAGCATTGCCGGTATTGGCTGCCTGCAAAGCCGCAATATACTTGAAAGAATGAGCGGGAACCACACGGTCGTCGTGGTCGGCGGTGGTGACCAGAATGGCAGGGTAGGGGGTGCCGTCATTCTTGATGTTATGCAGAGGTGAGTATTTGTAAAGGTATTCGAACATTTCTTTGCTGTCGGCGCTGGTGCCATAATCGGGAGCCCAGTTCCATCCAATGGTGAATAGGTGATAGCGCAACATATCCATCACACCCACTTGCGGAATGGCCACCCGGAAGAGGTCGGGACGCTGGTTGACACAGGCGCCTATCAGCAAACCACCATTAGAGCCGCCCATGATGGCCACTTTCTGCGGGTTGGTGTAGTTCTCGCTGATGAGGTATTCGGCGGCGGCGATGAAGTCGTCAAAAACATTCTGTTTGTTCATCTTGGTGCCGGCCTGGTGCCATTCTTCGCCATATTCGCTGCCACCACGCAGATTGACCTGGGCGTAGATGCCGCCATTTTCCAGGAACGGGATACGCATGGTGGAGAAGGATGGATTAAGGCTGATGTTGAAACCTCCGTATCCATATATCAATACGGGATTGTTGCCTCTGAGGTTCAAACCGCGCTTATAGGTGATGAACATGGGCACTTTGGTGCCGTCTTTGCTGGTGAAGAATATCTGCTCTGTGAGGTAGTCGTCACTCTTGAAGTCCACCTTCGGAGCCATATACAGCTCTGATTTGTTGTTGTCGATATCATATTTATAGATGGTGGCGGGGAAAGTGAAAGAGGAGAATCCGTAGAACACTTCCTTCTCGTCTTTGTTGCCACTAAACCAAACGGTACCGAGGGTGGGCAGCTCAACCTCGTGCATTTTTTTGCCGTCCAAGGTATAGACGTAGGCGTGTTCTGAGCAGTCCTGATTATAACACAAGACCAGCTTTCCGTCGATAATCTCGGCAGAACTCAGCACATTCTCGCCCTCGGCAATGATTTCTGTCCAATTCTCAATCTTGGGATTGTCAATAGTAGCCTTCATCAGGCGGTATTTAGGAGCGTTGTAGTTGGTGTAGAAATAGATATCGTTACCCATCACTTCAATGGGAGAGTAGATGAAGTCGGCATTGGTGGTGAGCGCCACAACGGGCGCATTGGGTCTGCGCAGGTCTTTCATCATCAGGTTGTTGCCTGCTCCAAAACCGTCTTCGGTAATGAACATTACAGTCTCGTCCTCATTGGTACTGGCCACATAGAAGCGTTGCGGATACTTCGGATTCTCGTAAATCAGCACATCCTCTTCCTGGGTAGTGCCCATCTTATGGTAGAAAATCTTGTGGTTCTCATTCATGTTGGAATATTCCTTGCCTTCCTCGGGACGGTCGTAGAAGCTATAGTAGAAGCCATCGCCATGCCATGCTGCGCTGGTGAACTTGGCCCATTCAATATGGTCGTCGGTCAGCTGGCGGGTAGCCAGATCCATCACGTAAATCTCAACCCAGTCGCTACCGCTGCGCGAGATGGTGTAAGCCAGGTATTTGCCGTCGTGCGAGAAGCTGATGCCATTGAGGGCGACAGTACCATCGTCAGAAAGTGTGTTGGGGTCTAACAACACTTCAGCCTCACTGTCAAGCGTTTCTTTAACATACAGCACACTCTGGTTTTGCAGGCCGTCGTTGCGGTAGAAATAATACTTGCCGTGTTTTTTGAAGGGAGCACCGATTTTCTCATAGTTGGAAATGTCAGTCAGTCGCTTGTTGAGGGCTTCGCGGAAGGGAATCTTCTGCAGGTAGTCTTGGGTGATTTGGTTTTGCTGCTGAACCCATGCTTCCACTTCCGGAGCGGTGTCATTTTCCAACCAGCGATAGGGGTCGGCCACTTTCACTCCGAAATATACATCCGTATCGCTGCCCATAGCGGTTTCGGGATACTGTATGGGGGCTGATTTCTTGTCACATTGGGTAAACATGATGATAGCAAATGCTAATAATGAAATGAGGGCAAATTTTTTCATAGTGAATATTGTTTCTGTTAGTTAAGAACTAAAAACTAAGAACTAATAACTAAGAGTTTTTGAGTTCTTTACTTTTAACTCTTAACTCTTAATTCTTAACTTTCTTAAAGTCTCTCCAATTGTATTTTCCTTTTACAATTCCGCCCTGAATAATGATGAGTCCAGGATTGGAGCGGACAGCGTCACGTACCATAAAGGGACCTTTCACGGGGTCAATATGGTTTTCATAGACAGGGAATGGGATGTTGTATTCTTGGCAGAACCATTGGATGGTTTTGCTGTCAGAATTGGAGATACCTACTACGGAGATGCCATTTTCGAGGCAATAGTTGACGATACGGTTAAACTCTTCGTTCTGAATGCCCTTCGTATTGATTTCATCGAGATTATGCATGAAGAATATATAGGCGGGCTCATCGCTGAGGAAAATCTCCATGGCCATATCCGAGCCAGTGGAATCCAACATGTTGAAACCTTCGTGGGGTGCTCTTATAAACTCGCTGATAATGCTGTCTTTGCGGTCAACATATTCGTAGGTCTCATAAAAGTCGGGGTCGGTATCGGTGATGCTCATCAACTCGTCTTCCGATAGGGTGACTATACTGCTGTCGGCGGTGTTTTGATACACGAATACAATGTCTTGTACGGCGGGCTTGTCGATAAAGTTTTCAGCCACGTTTTCTCCCACTTTCCAGTTGCTATAGTCAATAATGGGCAGGTGGCGGAAACAATAGGCCTCCAAACCGAAGACAAGCATTGCACCGATGGCGGCGAAACACCATTTGCCCAATTCGGTCAGTCGGATGTCAGGGATGATTTTGCGCTTGAAGAAGACAATCAGCGTGGGAATCATGATAATCACATTCTTGAGGAAGGTCTCTTTATTGCTGAGTTTCACAGCTTTGCCGAAGCATCCGCAGTCGCGTACCACACCGAAATTATAGCCGTAGTTCACTTCCAGATGCTCGGCGATGGCCAGCCATAAGGTCAGGAAGAAAAAGAAGACCATGAAAAGCAAATAGCAGGTGGCGGTGAAGCGCATTTTAATGCGGAAGAGCATCATGAAGCCCAGGGTGAACTCTGCTGCGGTCATGCAGAAAGCGAAGAATAGGGATAGCGGGTGCATGAAGCTCATGCCGAAAGAAGTGAAGTAATCATCGAAAGTGATACCGGTGGCTACAGGGTCAATTGCTTTGGTGAAACCTGAATATAAAAACACGCACGCCAATGCTATTCGGACGATTTTAAGCCAGATGGGTTCTTTTTGTTTAGTCATTATTATTGTTGATTTGTTGAATCGTTGATTTGTTGATTTGTTGATTTGTTGATTTGTTTAACGTTAAGATGCTCGCTTCGCTCGCTAGGTTAGACGATATTGTCTTCTCGTCTAACCTTTTAACCGTCTCCCAGCTGTCATTTTTCTCCTTCTATCACCAGACGTATCAGCGCGAACATCGCATAGTTGATCATGTCGTAGTAGTTGGCGTCCAAGCCTTCAGAAACGATAGTTTTGCCTTGGTTGTCTTCTATCTGTTTAATCCTCAGCAGTTTCATCAGGATGATATCGGTCAGCGAGCTGATACGCATCTTGCGCCAGGCCTCACCATAGTCATGGTTTTTGTTCATCATCAGCTCTTTGGCCTGATTGAGGTACTTGGTGTATAGTTTGATAGCCTCATCGGCGGGAAGCATCTCGTCCATAGTCTCCGCCACACCCACTTCCAGTTGGATGAGGGCCATAACAGAATAGTTGACAATGCCGATAAACTCGGGGATAATGCCTTCGCCCACTTTGTTCACGCCTGTTTCCTGCAGGCTGCGGATACGTTGGGCTTTGATGTAGATCTGGTCAGTTAGCGAAGGAAGACGCAAAATATGCCAGGCAGTGCCATAATCAATGGCCTTCTTGGAGAAGAGGTCGGTACACTGCCGGGCAATTTCGTCAAATTGGGCTGATGTGTCTGCCATGAGTCTTATTTTTTGATGATTTTGCTGACGATCGGCTGGTTGTTCTCATCAATAACTTTCACAAAGTAGAGCGCTTGTGACAGACTGCTGATGTTCAGACTATAGCTGTTGTTGCCAATGCCGTCAATACGTTTAACACAACGTCCGGTCATGTCGATGATTTCAACAGATTTCATATTGTTGCTGCATTGGATGTAGATTCTGTCGCTGCTCGGGTTGGGATATACCATCAGAGAAGTGGCGGTTGAAGCCTCTACGGAACTGGCAGGACCAGGGTCGTTACCATTGATGTAGTTCAGCATGATGGGACAGCTGGTGCTTGTATTGTCGCAAGTCAGGGTGAAGTCAAACATGACAGCTTGACTTTCCGTAATGCTGTTGAGTGTTGCGATGCTGAATTGTGCGGTTTTGGATGAATTGATGGCCATAGAAGCGAAATTAACCACATCGCTGGTTCCGTTGTTGTTGATGCTGATGTTGTTGTCGCTTGTGCTTAGGGTGGCGTCAATATTAGTGGCGACCGTATTGCCTAAGTTTTTGAACACCACTTTTATGACGGGTTGATTACCATTCAATACAATATTGTTGGCATAGGTTCCTTCAATGTCATAGTGGTCGATGACCAGCATGGGAGATGTGGGAGTCATGGTCTGTCCGGCAATCGGGAATATGATGTTGTCAATCCAAGCGCAGTCGCTACCGTCGGTGGTGCTATAGTCTTTTGAATATCTGAATCTGAAGGTGTGGCTGCCAGGTGTCACATCAAATGAGGCCTGTCCCCAATCAACTTCACCACTCAATTCTTCCATCGTGTTGCCGTCAATGGCAAAGGAGAACATGTCGTAGCCTGATTCAGAGGAAACCTTACGGTAATAGGAAATGGGGCTTGCCTCGGTGACATTGAGCGTGATGCTGAGGTCTGAATTTTTGTTAGAACCCCATGAGCCATTGGGAAGATTGGTTTTGCTGCGGGCACTGTAGCTGCCGGCATAAACGTTGCTGGTAGTGATTTCCCAAGGATACTGACCGCTGTTATTCCAAGCGAAAGAGGAGAAGTTGTTGCTTTCAAAGTCTTCCATGGCTCTGCCAATCATCAGGCTGTAGGTCATGCATAGTTCATACTCGTTGTTGTTGATGCTGAATACCATGGGATACATGCTTCCTACAGAGGCATTAGCGGAAACGCTGATCTCAAAGGTGGCTTCCGTCATGTCGCCGCTGTTGATGCTGCCAACAGTAACACTACTGGTGTTCACTGTAACATCGCTGTGGTGGGAAACCAATGTGCTCACCAGATTGTCAATGCCGTTCTGGCCATTGTTCTTTACATAGAAGGTGATGGTGCCAGTTTCACCAGGGTTGATTTCTCCTACACTGGGTGTGCCTGCATTGATAACTGTGTGGTCAAGTTGAAGGTCGGGAGCGATAGCGTTATAGGTGAAAGTGCGCTCGAAGTTGCCGTTGTTAGAGAAGATGGTCACTTTTACGGAAACTTGTTCGTTGTTGCTTAATGAGGTGCTGGTTCTTGAGGTGAAAGCGTTGTTGAGGTCAATGCTCTGATTGCCAGTCATAGTGCCGATAAAGGCAGAGTCAACGGTGAAATAGATGTTGGAAGTCAGAGCTTGTATTTTTGCCCTTACGTTGTTGCCAGTGATGGTGCTTACGTTCTCGACATGCAGATTCCAGTTGTTGACATGGTCGTTGCTCAGAGCCTCATTATTGCTCAGGTTGAGGTTGCTCACAGCGTAGAAGGCGTTGGGAGATGCGAAATTAATGGTTTGGAAGAACTGGATATAGTTTTGGGCGGAGATAGCTATCTCGTATTGTCCGGGAATAAGGTCGGCGGGTATGGATAAACTTACATTTCCATTGGCATCAGCAAAGGTGGCGCTAATCAGCACTCCATTTTGGGTCATGGCCACGTAAGCGTAGGGGACAGCGGTGAAATCAAGGTTTGTCATTCCGATAACCGCTCCCGTGGGTGCGTTGATATTCATGGCAGAGGGTGCTGACAAATATGCCTTGAGAGAGGGATCGCCAAACACATGATAGATTTCCCAATAGTATAACTTGCGGGAAGAGGATGATGATTCCACAGCTAAATTGCCAGCCATGTTGATGCCGCCTGCGGTGGTGTACCATTGGCTATGGGCTTCATTGTGGGTGTGGAAAATACGGTCGTATGCTCCAAGATGGGAGGCGTCGTAAGTGGGATTGGCGTTGATATTGCTACGAAGTCCCACGGCCCAGTAATAGTCTTCATCCCAATAGGTACTATTGGAACCCCCAAGATAGATAACAGCACCTTTGTTGACTGCGCGCAGCAGGGTCTCTCCGAAGCAGGAATTGTCCTCAAATCTTCCTGATTCGCAGCAGTTTCCAATCATAAATCCATATTTATTGGCGTTGCTCATAGAGGATACATGGTTGTTCTCAAAGGAGGGATCAGCCCATCCACTGGATGAACAGTGGGCGGTGTAATTGGCCCAACCAACTCCAGCGCCTATCTCAGCGCGGATAGTGGCCGATTGTGTGCTGCAATTGTACAGATGAGTGTGTACGGTAGTATAGCCATTGGAGGTGTTGACGTAATTTCCTGCTGCATAGTTGACTTGTCCGTTGGCATGTGTGGGACCAAAGTTTGCATCGGTTCCGGCAACCAATACGGCGTCATTCAAATAGCTGGGGTCTGGCATGGTGTATTGCTCATACATCAGGGTTTTCTCAATCTGTGGGGTCAGCTGACTGACATTCTGGGCTGAGAAACGGCCATAGTAGCAGTCTGGAATATTGTCCCCAGTAGTCCAACTGGCATAGTACAGGTCGGTGATATGATCGGATGCGGACTGTCCGGTGAAGGCGGGGATTTGTGCCACGTCGCCAATCAGCAACAGGAAGGTGGGAGCGGGATCTTCTGGGGTGGCGTTGTCATATTTTGCTTTGATGAAGTTCTTGATGCTGGTGGTTGTGGTTCCAACATTGCTGTCATCAGTATAAGCGATTTCCACCAAGTAGCCAATACGTTTTTTCCAGCTGATGAAGTTGGCAAGAAGCTCGTTATCTCTGAACATGGAATGGGCGATAATCAAATATTTGATGGGAGCGTTGTTGATTTCATCTCTGTAACCAGGGGTTCTCATGGGATTGATCACGCCGCTGTACTGTCCATCGAAAAGACCGTTTCCATATTTGGTCTTCATTTCCATGGTTCTGGGAATGTTAGGGTTATCAAAACTGATTTCCACGTCAATATGGGTGTACACTTTCAGTTGGCCACTTACGGGATTGTATTCAAAGGGTGAAACATACAGATGGCCGATGTTGATATTGCGCAATATACCAACAATGTCTGTTTGGGCTATGGGCTTGCCATAGAAGCTGTTGGTGTTGTAGGCTTCCTGGTCAATCACAAACGGGAAGGGGCCGTCTTCTGATTTGGGGTGTTTGGGTTGTACAGGATAAACTGGATGCCCGATGCCGATTGCAGCACAGTCGAACACTTCATACTCGCTATTCACAATGTTGACATGAACACCTTCACACAAAGGTATCTCAACCAATTGGGTCAACATGGGGAGCTCTGGTTTTCCAACTTCCTGAGTGGGAGTCATATCCGTAAAACTCAGTTGACTGAATGTCCCTTGTTCGGTTTTGATATTCTTGACTTGCAGGTCCTGAATGTTAAAACTATAGGAGAGTTTGATGTTATCGTATGAGTTCTCCGTAAGACGATAATTCTGGTGATTTTGGGCGTTGGCCATGTTGGTTAGTAGTAGTCCTACAAACAACATTAAGAAAGTGAATTTTTTCATATTGTAATTTTTTAATTTATTGATTTCTAGTATAATATTCCAAATTTAACACCGCCAAAATGGTAGTGGTGGTTTTTTTCAGCATTTGTGAAATATTCCGAATTGTCGGGCTCGTTGGGAATCTCCACGCTATATTTAACGCAGGAATGCTGCATCTTGTAGGTGGCTAATATCAGCAAAGAAACTTTTTCGCTGACTTTGATGTTGATGCCCAAACCTGTCTCAACAACGGGACCAGGATTGCCCCCTTGGATCACTTTGGTAGTGAGTTCGGGCTTTTGGTTCATATACCACTTGAACGAGTAACCCATATTAGCAAACCAGTGAGGTTTGATACGGGTTTTCGTGAAGTTGACACTAAGGTTGAGGGTCAATGGAATGAAGGCGGTGTATCGCCAAAAGTCGATGCCTAAATTCACGCCCATAAAGAAATAGGGATTGAACTGATAGGCCAGCAGTTGGTTCACCTGAATGGCAAACAGGCGGTTTTGAATCTCGCGGTCGGGGATTTTAATGCTTCCGACTCCGCCTGCCACTCCAATGGTGGTCATAAAGACAAATTTGCTGTCTTTCGCGTTACGGACGTTCTCTCTGGCATCTTTATTTTGTGCGTACGAACCGAAGACGCAACAGAGACATATAATGATTGTGATAATTTTTTTCATGATAAAATGTTGTTTTTCAGTTCTTTCGCTGTCTTGAGGGCGGCATCGCTGATATGACTGCCACTTATCATGATGGCAATCTCACGAATGCTTTCCTCATTATTCAGACACTTGATTTGAGTAAAGGTTTTATCATCGGTTACATCTTTATATACAAAATAGTGTTTTTTGCCTTTGGCGGCGATTTGGGGCAGGTGGGTGATGACGATTAATTGGTGCTTGAGGGATAAGTCCTGCATGAGGATGGCCACTTTTCCTGCCACTTCTCCTGATATGCCGGAGTCAATCTCATCGAAAATGACAGTAGGCAACAGGCTGTTGTCGTTGATGATGCTTTTGAGGGCGAGCATAAGTCGTGAGATTTCACCACCGGAGGCGGTCTTCTCAATCTCGTTCAGCTCGCTGCCGCGGTTGGCAGCGAATAAAAACCGCACTTTATCCATGCCTGTGGCACTTGGATGGTCCATGGTTGTTATTTCCACTTTGAAGTTGCCATATTCCATACCCAAAAGTTTCAACCTCCCAATCATTTCCTGCTCTAAGGCATCAGTGCATTTCCGGCGGGATTCTGATATGGCGGAAGCCGATTTCAAAGTCTGCTCGTGTAGTTCCTTACATAGTTTCCCGCTTTGTTCAAGCTGGTCGTCGTTGGCTGTAATAGAGTTGAGTCTCTCTTCGGTGGCTGTCAGCAAGTCAATCAGTTCCTCATTATTGTTAACCCTGTGCTTGTGCTCCAGCGTCAATAGCATATCCAAGCGCTCGTTCAGCCGATCCAACTCTTGTGGATTCACCTCTATTTTGTTTTCTTTCTGGCTTAGGTCTCGGGCTATGTCTTTCAGCTCCAGCAGACTGCTGTCTATGCGTTGGCTTAATTCGTCAATTTCTTTATCAAAACTGCTGACACTTTGACAATTGTCCCGGATGGTCTGCAGCTGGTGGAGCACATTGTCGCCTTCCGCCTCTTCCAAAAGCTGGAGGCTTTGGTATAGTTTGCTTTTGATGCTCTCCGCATTCGAAAGCAGGGCTATCTGTTGCTCTATCTGCTCCTGTTCGCCGCTGGTCAGCTGGGCATCGTGCAGCTCCTGTCTCACATACTCCAGATAGCTGCGTTCCTGCTCTTGTTGCTGGTGCAATTCAACCAACTCGGCATATCTCTTTTCGGCTCTTTTGTATGCCGCATAGTTCTTTTTGTATTGTTCAAGCAGTTTCCCGTTTTGGGCATATAAGTCCAGTACGTCAATTCTGAAGTTCTCGTTGTTGACCAGCAGGTTGTTGTGCTGTGAATGAATGTCCACCAGCATTTCTGCCAGTTCTTTCAGCACCGATAGGGTCACTGGGGTGTCGTTGATGAAGGCCCTTGATTTGCCGTTCTCGGTCACCTCCCGGCGTATATATGTGATGTCTTGATAATCAAGGTCGTTTTGTTGGAAGAAATCCTGCACATGAAGCTGACGGATATCGAAGGTGCCCTCAATAAAACATTTCCTGCTCTTGTCATGAAGAACGGAGGTGTCGGCACGCTTGCCTAAAATCAGGGATAAAGCCCCGATGATAATGGATTTACCGGCACCCGTTTCGCCGGTAATAACCGTAAAGCCCTTGTCAAAGTCTATTTTAAGGGAGCGGATAATCGCATAGTTCTCTATTTGAAGGGCTTTGAGCATGGTTTACTTATTGTTAGTGGCGGTGATGGCATCGTATTTGGATGAATTGGCGGGGTCTAACTGCTTCATGATATTGACCACCTGGGTCTTCTCGTTTGCCAGGCCTTCCTTGAAGATGTTGATAATCTCATCAGACTTGGCGCCCACCATGTATTGTACGATTACCAGGTTAGACTTCTGACGAGCCACCTGTTGCAGGGCTTTGAGGCTTTCAAAAATCACCGCTCGTCCGGCATCTGGGTTGTCTACCATAGCGTCCAGACCTAAACGGTGATAGTTATATAGGAATTCGTGAATCTTGCTGTATGTGCTGTTGGTGAGATTCTCTAGCAACCAGTACCGGTTGTTCTGTCCCGACTCGAAAGACTGCCACCCGGGTTCTGGTACGCTTTGACACAAATTAACGATACTCTGACATTTTTCGTAATAAGGCGTACCTCCATTCATGGAGAAGGTGTCGAAGTCTAATGCTAAAAAGAGGTTCAGGTAGTAGGCGATAATCGAAGTTAACTGGTTAAGGGTTGAATTTTCTTCGAATTCCAGGGGATTTCCCTCATCGTAGGTGAACTGGATTTTCTTGTCTTGGAAATTCAGTACGGTGGTTTTGTAGTTCGACTTGTAAACGGGTCGGCTCAATTGGACTGTCATCGTGCCTTTCAACACGTCTCCTGAGACTTCTGTCAGGTTAATCATTAGTCCGCATTCAATACGTTCGTTGGTTTTCAGGGTGTATTGACACCATTTCCGGTCGTTCACAAATTTATAAAGCTCTTGCTGCAGAGCGTTATAGCGTTCACGGTTGGACCCGCTGATTTTAGAGGAGTTGACAGACACCTGGCACTGGAAATCCTGGGCCGACAGGCTTGCCGTCATCAGGGTCAGAAGAAATAAAACCAATAAACGTCTCATACTTTTATTTGTTTAGTTTGCTGATTATAAACTGAATAATCTCCTTGGCGACTTCCGTTTTGCTTTTAGCCTCCCCTTGTATCACATTTCCTTCCCTGTCCATCATTGTTACCTGATTGGTGGGCTTGTTGAAGCCGGCCTTGGGGTTGTTCATAGAGTTTAAAACGATGATGTCGATGTTTTTATTATACAGTTTGCCTTTGGCATTCTCCATCTCGTTCTCGGTTTCCAAGGCAAAACCGGTAATAAGCTGTCCCTCACGACGTTGTTTTCCTAAGGTGGCCAATATATCTTTAGTCTTCACCAATTCGATGGTGAGACCTTCCTCATGTTTCTTGATTTTCTGGCTGGCGGTCACTTTGGGAGTGTAGTCGGCTACGGCAGCGGCCATGATGATGATGTCGGCTTGAGGTCCATATTGCAT
>LXOW01133304.1_pt1 | contig 35096 bp, 29 predicted proteins | sample 1368591 | NCBI WGS metagenome assembly LXOW01 (sample SAMN04884650, study PRJNA319009) | bovine gut metagenome | isolation source: Cow rumen | host: Bos taurus | place: Italy: Legnaro (PD) | collected 2014-07-09
CCCTGCACGTCCGCGACTATACCGGACGCGGCAACAACCGCAGAGGCAAATCACCATTTGCCCATAATAACGAAGATGCGCCAACCCGTAGGGGCAAATCAAAGGAAGAGAAAAACGACAGAAAGAAAGGTCGTAAAAAACGCTAAAAAGAAATGACCCAAAACAAACGTTTTTTCGGCACCCTATGCGGCATCCTCGCCGCCGTGTGCTACGGCACCAATCCACTGGGAGCGTTAAAGTTGTATGGCGAAGGGATGTCCACCCCTTGCGTGCTGTTCTACCGTTTCTCGCTGGCATGGCTCATCATCGTCGCCGTGCTCTGCTTCCGCCGTGAGTCGATACAGGTCAGCCGTCGCGAGTTGCGCACCCTCCTGGGACTGGGCAGCCTGTTTGCCATCTCGTCGCTGACACTCTATCTGAGCTTCCATCTGATGGCGGCGGGCGTAGCCTCCACCATCCTCTTCATCTATCCCGTGCTTACCGCCATCATCATGGCCATCTTCTTCAAAGAACGGGCCGGAATCACCACCTGGCTTTCCATCCTACTCTCCATGGTGGGTGTTGCGTTGCTCTACTGGACTGGCGGCGAAGGGCATCTGTCGCCACTGGGCGTGGCGTTGGTCATCGCCTCGGCGTTGAGCTATGCGCTGTATATCATCGTTGTAGACCGTAGCGAGCTGAACATGTCGCCTTTCAAAATCAACTTTTACGTTTTGGCTTGCTGTGCGTTGGTCATGCTGGGCTATGCGCTGGTTACAGGCAGCAATATGTCGTTGCCACACAGTGCCACCGCTTGGTTCTTCGTAGGCTGGCTTGCCGTCGTTCCCGCCATCATGGCGCTGGTGCTGATGGTCTATGCCGCCAAATATATCGGTTCCACCGCCACAGCCATCCTCGGGGCCCTGGAGCCGCTGACGGCTGTATTGATCGGCATCTTCTGCTTTGGCGAAGCCTTCTCACTGCAGCTGGCACTAGGCATCGTCCTCATCCTCGCCGCCGTGGTACTCATTGCGGCAAGAAAAAACAAACAGTGATTAGTGGGCTTCGAGCCAGTTGGTGCCGACGTTGAGGGAGACCTCAATGGCGAGACCGGGTAACGGGAGGGCGTTGATCATCTCACTTTCAACAATTTGACGCATAACCGCCTCTTCGGGTCTGTAGAGATCGAAGACCAATTCGTCGTGTACCTGCAACGTCATGCGGCTGCGCAGCTGCCGCTCGACAATCTGCCGCTGGATGGCAATCATCGCCTTCTTAATCATATCGGCCGAAGTACCCTGCACGGGCATATTGACGGCATTGCGCTCGGCAAAAGCGCGGGCACTGGCGTTGCGCGAATTGATGTCGGGCAGATAGCGCCGCCGTCCCAGCAGGGTCTGGGCATAGCCATGTTCGCGGGCAAAAGCGATGTTGGAATCAATATAATCCTTCACCGCAGGATAATGCGTGAAATACTCGTCGATAAGTGCCGCCGCCTCTTTGCGCGGGATGTCGAGCTGTTCGGAGAGCCCAAAAGCCGAGATACCGTAGACGATACCAAAGTTCACCGACTTGGCATTGCGGCGCTGCGTGGAGGAGACATCCTCGAGAGGGATATGATAGATGCGTGCCGCCGTAGCAGCATGAATATCAAGGTGGTTGTTGAAGGCATCGACGAGGCCCGCGTCGGCCGACAGCGCTGCAATGATACGCAACTCAATCTGTGAATAGTCGGCCGCCAGCACAAGGTAGTCGGCATCGCGCGCCACAAAGGCACGGCGGATCTCCCTACCCTGCTCGGTGCGGATGGGGATGTTCTGCAGGTTGGGGTTGGAGCTGCTGAGTCGGCCGGTAGCCGTAACGGTCTGGTTGTAGACCGTGTGCAGTCGTCCCGACACAGGACTGATGAGCTGTGGGAAAGTGTTGACGTAGGTGCCCAGCAACTTGCTGACGGAACGGAATTCCAGCACCTTCTCCACGATGGGATGGCTGTTGCGAAGCTTATGCAACACATCCTCGGCAGTGGAGAACTGCTTGGAGGCGGTGAGTGGCGGCTTGTCGACAATGTGCATCTCCTTGTACAGTACCTCGCCCAACTGCTTGGGGGAACTGATGTTGAACGCATGGCCCGACATCTGGTAAATACCCTCCTGCAGCGCATCTCGTTGCTGCGAGAGCTGCTGTGAGAAATGATTGAGCGCTTCGACATCGATGCGTACACCCTCTTGCTCCATCGCCATCAACACGTCGACCAGCGGCAGCTCGATGTCGTTGTACAAGTCGACGAGACCTGCATCACAGAGGCCGGACGACAGCCGCGGATAGAGCAGCCACAGCGCCACCGCACACTCGGCGGGGGTACGCGGCTCAGCATCGAGCAAGGCCAGCGCAATGGCGGGAAGGGCATGACGCGCTTCGGCGTCGACGAGATAGTGCGCCAGCTGCACATCGAACAGGGTGCCACGGAGCTGTATATCCAACTCGGCAAGATTGTAGCGCAGGTGCTTCAGGTCGTAGCAGACCTTGGTGGTCGAGGGATCTTCCAGCAGACACCGGAGGTGGTTCATGTCCACCTCACCGACGGTGGTCGACACCACCTGTTCGGCGTTGAGCGCCACCGCCAGATTCGCCCCCTCCATAAAAATAGCGACGTCGGCAATGGCGCCATCGGGAAGCAACTCGTCCAACGACGACACCTGACTGCTGACTTGGAAAGTCTCCTCATCCTGGCTTGGCGCATCGAAAAGTGAGGGTTGAAGGGTTGAAGAGTTTGAGGATTTGAGGGTTTGGGGTTTTGAAGGTTTGGTAGCGATCTCGCCGACGGGGAGTCCGTTCAGTGAGAAGGTTGTGAAGACGCGCTGTGCCAGGTTGCGGAACTCCAACTCGGCAAACAACTGCTTCAGAGTGGCGAAATCAGGACTCTTCAGCTTTAGCTCCTCCTCGTCGAATGGCACGGGGGCATCGCTGTCTCTTATACACATCTGACGCTGCCGACGAGCGNNAGGACTCTTCAGCTTTAGCTCCTCCTCGTCGAATGGCACGGGGGCATCGAGAACAATGGTCGCCAGTTTTTTAGAGAAGAGCGCCTGCTCGGCATGCTCCTCTACCTTGTGACGGACGGTGTCGTTCTTGATGTCTGCCACATGCTCCACCATATTCTCCACACTGCCGAACTGGGCGATGAGTTTCTTGGCGGTCTTCTCTCCCACACCCGGCACGCCGGGGATGTTGTCGGAGCTGTCGCCCCAGAGACCCAGCAGGTCGGCGACCTGCTCGCAGCGTTCCACGCCGAACTTCTCCTGCACCTCGGAAATACCCATGAGGGTGTCACCCTGTCCGCCACGACCCAGGTGGTAGACGAAGATGTGGTCGGTGACCAGCTGCGCGAAATCCTTGTCGGGTGTCACCATCAACACACGGTCGAATCCCGCCTTTTGCGCGGCATGGGAGAGCGTGCCAATCACGTCGTCGGCCTCAAAGCCCGGGGCGGTGACCACCGGAATATTGAAGGCGTCGATGATGCGACGAATATAGGGCAACGACTCCTGGATGGCCTCGGGCATCGCCTCGCGATTGGCCTTGTATTCGGCAAACATTTCATGCCGAAAGGTAGGCTTCGACACATCAAACGCCACCGCCACATGGGTGGGCTGCTGCTGACGGATGAGGTCGAACAGCGTGGTGGTAAACCCCAGGGTGGCAGAGGTATTCATACCCTTGGAGTTGATGCGCGGGTTGCGGTTGAGGGCGTAGAAGGCACGGTAGACCACCGCCATGCCGTCGATAAGGAGAAGGGTTTTCAAAGAATTGAGAATTGAGAGTTGAGAATTGAGAATTGTGAAGTTGTGAAGTTGTGAAATTAACATCTTCACATCTTAACATCTTAACATTTTACTGCTAGCAGCTAGCTGCTAACTGCTTACTTCAGTGGATTGGCGGTTAGTTCGTCGTATTCGCGGCGGTTGCGGAGGATGTTGCAGGCCAGGTAGACGGCGCTACGGAACGACTGCTCGCAGGCTTTGTCGCGACCGGCAATGTCGTAGGCTGTGCCGTGGGCCGGCGAGGTGCGCACATAAGGCAGACCGGCCGTGTAGTTGACACCCTCGGTGAACGACATCAGCTTGAAGGGGATGAGACCCTGGTCGTGGTAGAGGGCCAACACTCCGTCGAAATGGTTAAAGCTACTGCTGCCAAAGAAACCGTCTGACGGGAATGGACCGTAGGCCAGTACGCCTTTGCCCTGCACCTCGTCGATGACGGGCTTGACAACCTTCATGTCGAAATCGCCAATCACACCGTTGTCGCCCGCATGCGGGTCGAGTGCCAGGACGGCAATCTTGGGCATAGTGATACCGAAGTCGCGCTTGAGCGACTCGTTCATCAGCATCATCTTGTCGAAGAGCAGGTTATGGGTGAGCGCGTCGGGCACCTCACGCAACGACATGTGGTTGGTGACAATGCCGATACGGATGCGGTCGCACACCATCATCATCAGCGAACTGCAGCCAAACTGGCTGGAGAGATATTCCGTATGACCCGGGAAATCAAAACCCGGGGCCTGGATATTCCTCTTGTTGATGGGTGCCGTCACCAGCACATCCACGAGGTTGTTGCGCAGATCTTCGCAGGCACGGTTCAACGCCTCGCGCGAAAGGGCGCCGGCGATTTCGGTGGACTTGCCCAGGTCAATCTTCACCTCTTCGTTGGTGAGGTTGACAATATTGAACTTGCGTTCGACAGCCTCGGCAGCGTTACGTATCGCATTGAAGTTCACATCCTGATGTAAGGACAGCAGTTTCTTGTGGTACGAGGCCACATTGGAGGAACCATACAGCAGCGGTGTGCAGAACTCGTACATACGAGCGTCGCTAAAAGTTTTGAGAATCACCTCATAGCCGATACCGTTGATGTCGCCGTGGCTAATGGCGACGCGGGTTGTATTGTGAGTAGACATAGGATTGAGGGTTAGAGGGTTTAAAGGTTAAAGTGTTTTAGGGTTAGAGGGTTGAAGGGTTGAATTGGTCTAATTGGTCTAATTAGACTAATTGGTCAATTCACTTTTTCAAGAAATCGTAGAGCAGACGGATTCCGTAGCCCGAGGCGCCGGTGCCGTAGGGCGACTGCGCCTTGGTGAAATAGGCCACGCCGGCGATGTCGAGATGGATATAGGGCGTCTGCTTGACAAAGTGTGCCAAGAACTTGCCAGCGGTGATGGTTCCCGCATTTCCGGGGCCGCAGTTCTTAATGTCGGCAAAGTCGGACTGGATCAGTTCGTCGTACTCTTTCCAGAACGGCAGCTCGGCGATGCGTTGGTGGACACCCTCACCTACCTCTTTCAGACGCAGCATTGCCTCGTCGGCGTTCTGCTGGATGGCGGCGATGCCGTAGGTTCCGATGGCGCGCACGGCAGCACCCGTGAGGGTGGCGGCGTCGATGAGCAGCGACGGATTGAAACGTTTGACGGTATAGGCCAAGGCGTCGGCCAGTATGAGACGGCCTTCCGCGTCAGTGTTGACCACCTCGACGGTGGTGCCGTCGTACATGGTGAGGATATCGTCGGCGGCATAGGCGTTGAAACCGGGACGGTTGTCGGTGAGCGGCAGCACAGCCACCAGATGCAGCGGCAGCGCATTATCGGCGGCAGCGAAAAGCACCGACGCCATGGTGGCGGCACCGGCCATATCGCTCTTCATCTCCTGCATATAATCGTTGGGCTTGATGTTGAGACCACCGGTATCATACATGATGCCTTTGCCCACCAGCGCGATGGGTGCCGTCTTGCGACGCGGTGTGCCGTTGTATTCCAACACCACCAGCCGCGGTTCGTCGACACTGCCTTTGTTGACAGCCAACAGACCGCCCATACCCATCGCCTCGATGGCTTTCTTGTCGAAGACCTCGCACTTCACATGGAGGTCGGCGGCGACAGCCTGCAACTCGTCGGCAAAACGAGGAGCGTTGAGGTCGGCGACCGGCAGGTTGACCCACTCGCGGCACCAGAAGAGACGGTTCCAGACACAGCGCTGTTCGTCCAACTGCGCCTGTTTCAACTTGCTCGATACTATATTTAAATGTGTCAGATGGGCGGGTGCCTTGCTCTTGTAGCGGTCAAACGAGTAGTCGGCCAGCTGCAGTCCGTCGACAAAGGCCAACAAAGCGGCGGCCTCCATCATCTTGGCTTCTATCTGCAGGCAGGTGTGCTTCTCGGCGACAGCCATGCGGCACACTTTGGCGGCAGCACGACGCAGGGCCTCGTGTTGTTCACCCTGCGGCAAGGCGTTATCATAACTCACCACATAGGAACGATGTGCGTCGTCGCCCATGGGGACAATACGAAACGAGCCCTCCACACCTTTCGATGCCTTGAAGGTGACAACCGACGGGGAGGACAAAGATTGATTCAGCGTAATGATCATGGGGATGAGGGTTAGAGGGTTGAAGGGTTGGAGTTGTTTAATCGTTGAATTGAATTGGTCTAATTAGACTAATTGGTCTAATCACTAAACATGTTGTATAAGGAAGATTATTTTTTCTTGTTGCATTGCGTCGACTTCGGCACGGAAGTGGTCGCGTGTGGGACGGTCCATCCACGCCGTAGGCTCGTCGAGGATGATGATGGGCGCGTCGCTGTAGAAGAGTCGCGCCAACGCCACCCGCTGCCATTGCCCCATGCTCAGTTCCTCGCCACCGGCGAAGACACGGCCCAGCATATTGTCGTAGCCATTGGGCAGCGCCGACAGCATCTGGTCGATGCCGGCCTGACGGGCCGCCTGCACCATACGCCGACGGTCGACAGGTTCCTTCGCACGTCCAAAGGCAATATTCTCGGCAGCCGTAAAATGATAGCGCACAAAGTCTTGAAAGAGTACACTGATATGGCTGCGCAGTGTCGCCACATCGAAACGACGGATGTCGATGTCGTTGACCAGCACCGCTCCGCTATCGGGATCGTAGAGGCGCATGAGCAGCTTCATCAAGGTAGTCTTTCCGTAGCCATTTTCGCCCTCGATGCGACAGACGGAGCCACGCTCGGCCACCAAGCTGTAGTGCGACAGCACGTCGTGGTCCATGTCGGGATAGCGGAACGTCACATCGCGGAACTCCACCCTGTCGACCCGTTCGGGGAACGGCACGGCATCGGCCGGCGAGGTGATTTGAGGTTGCAAAGTCAGAAACTCGAAAAGATTGCCAGCAAACAGACGGCTGTCGTAGAGTCCCGCCACACTGCTCACCAAGCCCTGCAACGAGGACTGTCCACGACGGAACGCCTCGAACAACATGACGAAGGCGCCCACCGTGATAGCTCCCGTATAGGCCTGACGGACAAACAACAACAGCACCAGCAGCAGCACTGCCGTCTCGATGACCGCACAGATAGCGTCATAGACAGCCAAGCGGCGCGAGATACGGAGCAATCGCCGCACTAGATCGCGACGGATGTCGACGAAAAGTCGACGGAAAGTCGAAGCCAACCCAAACTGACGTACCTCCTTGGCAAAGTCGCGATGGGTGAGCAAGGCCGAATAGTAGGAGGTGCGACGGTATATCTGCGTGTTGCTGCGACGGAACGCATAGATACGGCGCGCCTTGCCCAGACGCACGAAGAACGACGGTATCACCGCTGCCACCATCAGCACCACCACCCAATGAGAGGCGGCACCCAACAGCACCACCACACCGGCAAGGGTGACAACAGAGCCAAAGAGCGCCATGAAATGGTTGAGCACCTCCAAAGGACGATACGAGGACTCCTGCTGGGCCCGATGGAAGGTGTCGTGAAAGGCCGGATTGTCATAGTAGGACATGTCGAGGCGCACCGACTGACGCTGGATGCTATCGCTGATATAGTCGATCAGGCGTTGCGACAGGACGTCGTTGTTGACCGCCGCCAGTGTCGACACCAGACGACCCAACAAGAAAAGACCCACAAAGATACATACATATATAGTGGTGAGGTGCAGGTCGTGGAGATTGTCGACCAATAACTTCAACACATAAATGCCCCCCAGCGGCAGCAGGCTCTGCAACACCTCGTAGACCAACCGCAGCCAGAAGGCGCGGCGGTCGCACTGGCGAACCATCATTAGCATTTTCCAGAGGGTGGGCATTTTGAAGGGTTATGGGTTAGATGTTATTAGTTAGAGAGAAAGAATGTTGTAATTTATTGGAATACGATTTCTTCGACGGCGGGGCGACCCAGGTGTTGGTTGATTCGATCTATCAGGTTCTGTTTGCGCAGGGTCATCTCGTGACGCAATGCAGCAGAGAGCAGACGAACATACAGGATGCCCGACTCGAAACGCAACGACTGCGTGAGTTTCGCTATCAGCTCACCCACCACCTCGTTGTAGGCCGAACGCACCTGGTAGACGTCCACCACCGAGGAGAGGTTGTTCTGCTGGTAGAGCTGGCTGAGCAGGTCGGAGATATGATGTTCGTTGGAATACATTAAAACTAAAAAAGTAAAAACCAAAAACTAAAAATGTTAACCGCTAACCGCTGATAATGGTATATGTGTCAGGGTGTAGCTGATGTGGGGGTAATTATTGAAAATTTGTTCGATGCGGCCGGGTTGGGTGTCGGTGAGGAACACCTGACCGAAGGCGTCGCCGCCCACCATCTCCAACAGTTGCGAGATACGACGCATGTCCAGTTTGTCGAAAATATCATCAAGTAACAACAACGGTTTCACGCCAAAATGCTTAAAGATATAATCAAACTGAGCCAACTTAAGAGCAAGTGTAACAGACTTCTGCTGCCCTTGTGAACCAAAGCGGCGAACGGTAAAATCACCCACCCACACATCGATGTCGTCTTTGTGCGGTCCGACGGTGGTGTACTGTGCCGCGCAATCGCGCCGCAGGCTGTCGCGAAGCAATGAACCATAGTTCTCGGGCTGCTCCACCTGGGAGATATAACGCAACGAGGGCTGCTCCGTTTGGTGTGCCAAAAAACGATAGTAATGCTCAAACAGTGGCGTAAAAGCCTCCAGAAAGTCACGACGACCCTGGAAAAGTGCAACACCATGTTGCACCAACTGGTCATCCCACACCGACAGCAAGGTGTCGTCGACACGGTGCTCCTCGGCAAACTGCTTCAACAGCTTGTTGCGCTGCAACAAAGCCTTCTGGTAACCAATCAGATGCAACAGATAGTCGTGGTCGACCTGCGAGATAACACCATCGATAAACTTACGCCGCACCTCGCTGCCGCCCAGGATAAACTGCTGATCGTTGGGCGACACCATCACCAGCGGCACACGGCCGATGTGCTCGGCAAACGAATGACACAGCTTGCCATCCCACCGCATTTTCTTCTGTCCGTCGCGGAAGATACACGATGCCTGTACCTGCGCATCGTCGACCTGATAAGTGCCGTGGATGGCAAACAGTTGGGCACCACTCCGGATATTCTGACTGTCGATGGGATTGAAATAGCTCTTGCAAAACGACAGATAATAGATGGCATCCAACAGGTTGGTCTTGCCCACCCCATTGTCGCCAACCAGGCAGTTCACATTGCTTTCAAAAGCAACATTGACCTCTTGGTAATTTTTGAAATCCAGTAATTTGAGCTGCCTTAGATACATAACTGCTTTAAGTGTTGCGCCACCTGATCCATCAGCCACCGAGGGGTGCTGGTGGCACCCGTGATACCTATCGTTTGGTCTGGACGGAACCAGATGGCATCGATCTGGGCGGTATCGGAAAGAAAATGGGTGCAAGGTTGCACATTGAGACAATATTGGAACAGGTAGCGACCATTGGAACTCTCCTCACCACTGACAAAAAGCAGCACATCGACGCTGCGGGCGAACTGCTGCAACTGCTCCACACGGTTGGTGACGCGGCTACAAATGGTGTCGAATGCCTTGAAATCGGCGTCGGGCGCCAGATGCGACTGTATGTTGTCTATCAGTTGACGATACAGCTCCTTGCTCTTGGTCGTCTGTGAATAGAGACGGATAGGCAGCTGAAAGTCGATGGCTTCCAAGTCGTCGGGGTCGCTCACCACGATGGCGCTGTTGTCCGTCTGCCCCGTGAGGCCGATGACCTCGGCATGTCCCGGCTTGCCAAAGATGACCACCTGACCGCCCACCTGCTGCATCTCCAGATAGCCGCGGCGGATGCGCTGCTGCAACGCCAGCACGATGGGGCAGGTGGCATCGATAAGCGTGATGCCCTGCTGCTCGGCGATACGATACGTCGACGGAGGCTCGCCGTGGGCTCTGATCAGCACCCTACCCTCTCGCAGGCCCAACAACTCCTCGTGGCTGATGACCGCCAGTCCCTTGGACCGCAGCCGGTCGACCTCGGCGTTGTTGTGCACAATATTACCCAGGCAGTGCAGCTGTCCCGTCCGTTCCAATTCCTGTTCGGCGGCGTCGATAGCCTTGACCACACCGAAACAGAAGCCCGCGTTATCGTCAATAATCACCTGCATAACTTGATTCTCCTTAGGGCAAAAAGTGATTTGCCCCTACAATCATACATGTTAACTCAAACACTGGTTCTCCTGGTTGGCCAATTCGATAACCTTCTCGTATTCAGCCGGCGTCAAGTCGTTGAAGAAGAAGTATACCGGATTGACCCGCTTGTTGTTCTGTATCACCTCATAGTGGACATGCGGACCCTGGGAGAGACCCGTGGAACCCAGCGTACCTATCTGCTCGCCACGACGCACCTTCTGTCCTTTCTTCACCGTAGTCTTTCCCAGATGGGCATAGAGTGTCTTGAAACCGAAGCCATGATTTATAACGCAGACCACGCCATAACCTGCAAAACCCTCTATGCCAGACCCTGCCACCTCGACAACACCGTCTCCTGTGGCATACACCGGCACGCCTTTGCGAGCAGAGATATCAATGCCCGTATGCATGCGCATGGTTCGCAGCAGCGGATGATAGCGGTAACCGAAGCCGGAGACAATCTGTCCGTCCTTCTTGCGGATGGGCATAATGGCAGGTATGGCCGCCATACGCTCCTGCTTGCTGCGCGCCATCTCATAGACCTCGTCCATCGACAACGACTGGACATAGAGTCGGTTGCTGAGCGAGTCGACACGTCGGGAGGTGTTCCGAAGCAGGGGGTCAACCTCAGTGTTGTCCGTCAGCAGCGGGACAAACGGAATGCTGTCGCGCAGCGGCTCAACACCGAAGATGGTGCGATAGAGTTCGTCGTCGCGCTGTTCCAGATCGGACAGCACCTGTTCGGCACGGGTGACGTGCCGGTTCACCGACTCCAGCCGATGGCGGTACTGCGACACCTCGCGCTTCAGCCGTTTCTCCTTGGGCGAATCGAAAATGGCGATACCCACAAACGTCAGCAGAACACCCAGCAAGAAGCCGGCAAGCATCGGATACGAAATCTTCTTGACACGATCGCTGATGCTCACTATCACCTTCTCATACTTGAGGGTATGGGGGTTGAAATGATAGGTATGTCGATGACGGCGCACGGGAGGAGGGCTGGAGGATTACTTCACATTCTGTTGCAGGTTCTTCCAGGCATCGACGAACTGCTTGACACGGCGCACGCTGCTGAAGCGGAACAGCAGATTCAGGTCGGACAGCATGAGCTCACTCTGGGCACCATCGCCCAAAGCACCATAGCGGATATCGATGTCGCGCAACATATAGGTATCGAACTCGAAAGGTGTGCGGAACCGTACCACCCTGTCGGGCAGAAGGTAATAGGAATGTCCTTGGATGTCGCGCATAATCGGTATCGGATAGGGACGATAGACGAAATCCAGCGCACCCAAGTCAAAGAAGACACGGCTGCGCTCGCTGCTGTCGTGCTGGAGACGCATATCCCAGATGTGGTGGATATGGGAGAAGGTGCTGAAAGCATCCACCATGGCGGCATAGCTCTCCATCACCTCCGACGAATAATAGCGGGAGACGTCGAACGACACCATCTTGCGACGCTGGTCGACCGAACGGAGCAAGCGCTTGCAGTCTTTCATGTCGCCCGAATAGTGGGCACGGTTACGACCACGCATCCGGATACGCAGCGCCGCTATGATACGAACCAAACGGTCCTCTTCTTCGGCGAGAATCAACATATTGACATACGTCTCGAAAAGGTCGCTGTACATGCGATCCTCCGTCTCAGTCACCACACTCTTGCCCTGCTCTATCAGTTTGGAGAACGACGGCAGATGGGAAGTCAACATGCTGCGGTAGCGCAACGCAAACGGCTGCTTCAGCTCCTGCACACGACGCAGATAGGTGCGACTATTCGTGGTGCGCGCAAAGAAACCGCAGCCGGGGTAGCCCACCGGGATAAACTCCGTGAGGCCGTATTTGCGGTCGGGCAGCGACTGAACATCGTAGGGCTGCTTGAAGGGATACTTCGACACCCATATATAGTTGCGCTTTGAGATGCGGACGCGCTTATAGGGGAAAATCTTCATGATAGTAGTTTGAAATAAAGCCCGTTGGACCAATGGAGCGTATTAAATCAATTGGCTTCGTAGGCAGCCTCTATCGCCTCGCGGACAGACTCCGACATGGTGGGATGCGGATGAATGCTCTCCACCACCTGATGAGCGGTAAGACCGTTCTGACGGGCCACAACAATCTCAGCAATCATCTCCGTCACGTTGTCGCCACAGAGGTGACAGCCCAGGATGCGGTCGGTCTGACGGTCGATGAGCACCTTGACAAAACCCTCGTTGTTGCCTGCCGCCGTGGCACGGCCGCTGGCGCGGAAGAAGGTCTTTCCCACACGGAAATCCAGACCCGCCTCGCGTGCTTTCTTCTCGGAGAGACCCACGCTGGCCACCTCGGGCGAAACATAGGTACAACCCGGCACATTGTCGTAGTTGACCTTGGCGGGCTCGCCGCCCATGATATGCTCCACGCAGCAGACGGCTTCGGCTTCGGCCACATGGGCCAACGCCGGACCGTGCACCACGTCGCCAATGGCATAATAGCCCGGGACAGAGGTCTGATAGTAGTCGTCGACCACAATCTTGCCACGCTCGGTGGCAATGCCGGTCTCCTCAAGACCGATGCCCTCCAGGTTGGTCACCACGCCCACGGCGCTCAGCACCACATCGCAGTCGACCACCACGTCGGCATTCTTCTTGGTATCCTTGACCGTGACATGACACACGTCGCCGTCCACGTCGACCTTCTCGACCGACGACGAGACCATCACCTTCATACCCATCTTGCGGAAGGTACGGCTGATGGTTGCCGCCGTCTCCTCATCCTCGTTGGGCAGAATCTGGGGCATGAACTCGACCAGCGTCACCTGCACACCGATGCTCTGATAGAAGAAGGCAAACTCGCTGCCGATGGCTCCCGAGCCACAGACCAACATGCTCTTGGGCATGAAGGGCAGCGTCATCGCCTCGCGGTAACCGATGATACGCTTGCCGTCCTGCGGCATGCTGGGCATCACCTTGCTGCGGGCACCCGTGGCAATGATGATATGGTCGGCCTCGTGGACCTCGACACCGTCGGCGGTGGATACCTCGACCTGATGGTTCGGCAACACTTTGCCCACACCTTTCAGCACGTCGATGTTGTTCTTTTGCATCAAGAACGCCACACCCTTGCTCATCGTCTCGGCCACGCCACGACTGCGGCGCACCATGGCTTCGAGATTGGGAGCCGCCTCCGTAGCATCCACGCCATAGTTGGCGGCATGACGCATATAGGTATACACCTGGGCACTCTTCAACAACGCCTTGGTGGGAATGCAGCCCCAGTTGAGGCAGATACCTCCCAGATTTTCACGTTCGACAACCGCCGTCTTCAGACCGCGCTGAGCGCCACGCACAGCCGCCACATATCCTCCGGGGCCGCTGCCTATCACAATAAGATCGTATTTCATGGGGAAAAGATTAAATTTAAAGGTTAGAGGTTAAAGGTTAAAGTTTAAAGCCATTATTATATAATTATACAATATAATAATCTGCAAATATACGAAATAAAACCGAGACCGAATAATCAATAGTTTTTTGTACTTTTGCGTTTGCTGAAAGAGCAGCACAGTCCGACTGTATGAAGCTGATTTTGCGCATAGCACTGTGGTCGCTGTTGACGGCGACCGTCTGTGGCGGCACCTGTCGTGCACAGTACATCCGACTCGACAACGGGAACGGTCGCGACGCTTTCTATTTCGACATCTCACGCGTGGCCAACTACAACTGCTACGAACGCTGGCGCTGGGGTGCCGGACTCTACTGGGCATCACCCGGCATACCGATTGTACCGCAGTGGCACGTTCAGGCCTACGGTGCATACGGCACGAAGGACCGCCAGTTCAAATATGGCATCAGTATCGCACGCAGTTATCGGGCACCGCACTGGTGGCGACCCACCATCGGATTCTCCGACGACCTGACACAGAACACCTCCGCCACCATCCAAAACGCCTTCTCGCTGCTCAACAGCGAGGACAACACCTTGATTGTGGCCTCGGAGCTGGTTCGCCAGCAAGCCCTGAACGCCGGCGTATCGGCACGGTGGAACCTACTGAGAGTCATGGCGGAGCTGCGCTACATGCGACAGCGGATGCTATTCGACAACGAGCGTCTCCTCTACCCTGCCGTCGAGAGCGAGATGCCCGCTTGGAGCCACCTGGGCGAGCTGCACACACAGCTGAAGTTCAGAGGCTTCACCGCCGACGTGCGCTGTGGCACCGCCTCCGACGCACCCGGATGGTGGTATGCGCGCACCCTGCTGCAGTTCGAACAGAAACTGCTCGCATCGGAAGAAACGGGCGACATCGAGCTCTTCCTCCAAACAGGCCATGCCACCTCACTCGGCAAAGTAAGCGACAACCCCTTGCACCAGCTGTTTGAACAGTTTGACATCAGCGGATCCTACAACAGCTACTACTACTTCCGCAACTGCCTGCTCACCCTGCCGACCGAATACTTCAAGAGCGACCGCTTTGTGCGCGGCAACATCCGCTACCAGAGCCCCGTCGTCGGATGGGAGCACCGCCTTTCGGCTCCCAGGCCTTTCGCACAGGTGATGACGGCAGCGGGACGACACTACACAACACAGGACTGGAGCCTCGTCGGCGAAACGGCCGCCGGCGTGACTGGCCTGCTGCTATGGGACCGCCTCGACCTGGGCTGCGCGGTGGCCTACCAGTTCCTCAACGTCAGCACCGGAAGCACCAGCCTCCGTCCCGACAGCTACCACAAACGTTGGGCCTTTGTGGTGAGTGCATCATTGGATCTGTAGGAAATTGAAAATTGAAATTCATGATTTGTAGGGGCGTACCCCCGTGTACGCCCTTGGTTAGCGGTTGGCACAATATTATTTAATATTATTCGTTACTACCTATATAAAATTGAAAACTAAAATCAACAATATGAGAAAAACATTGATTCTTATGGGGCTGATTGTGGCGACGTTGACTGCCTACAGCCAAAGCTATGAGATTACCTTCATCATCGACCAGGCCGAGGAGCCGATGCTCTATATCGCGCAGCACCACCGCGACCAGTTCGTCGTGCTCGACAGCGCACGCATGCAGAAAGGCGGACGCTATGTGTTCAAAGGCAACCGCAAATGGGACCGTGGCATCTATGCCCTGCTCGACAGCTCAAAGAAGAGCTCTCTCACCGACTTCACCATCGACGACAGTCAGAAGTTCACCATCAGCGGCGACGCGGATATGATTGCGGAGAACATCACCGTGAAAGGTTCCGACGCCAACACCCGCATGTTCGAATACGTCGGTCGCAACAATGTGGCGCGCGCCCGCGCACGAAACCTCGAAAAAGAGAAGAAGTCGAGCGACCCCGCTGTCCGCGAGAAGGCCGAGGCGGCACTCAATGCGCTGAGCGATGAGATGATAGCATTCGAGGCCGAAATGACAAAGAAATACAGCAACTACCGCTTCTTTGAGTTGCAGAAGATGTTCAATGTACCCGAGGCACCCGAAGGCGTGGCCGACAAAGGCGTCTACTACCGCTCGCACTATTGGGACAACGTCAATTTGAAAGACCACAGCCTGGTCTACACCCCCGAGTTCTTCAACAAGATGAACTACTACTTCTTCGGCATCCTGTACCATGCCGACGCCGACACCATCTGCCACTATGCCGACCTGGTGCTGCATCGCATCGAGGACGACACGCTGATGATGCGCTATTTCATGGACTTCATCATGCCGCGCTACTACCGCTCCACCAAGAACATCGGCTGGGATCAGGTGTGGTGCTATCTGGTACGCCAGTACTACCTGACGGGCAAGTGCGGCTTCGCCACCGCCGGAGAAATCAGCAACAAGAAGCAGACCTGCGAGTTCCTGGAGAAATCCCTCATCGGTGCTTGGGGCATCGAGCTCTTCATGGCCGACACCAACCAGTCCAACAACTCCGAAGACTGGATTTCGTCGCACCGCTTCCCCGAGAAATATGTCATCCTCTGGTTCTGGGACCCCGACTGCCACCACTGCCAGGAGCAGACGGCAACCCTCATCACCCTCTACGACTCGCTGAGCGCCGCCGGCAACCGTCCGTTTGAGGTGTACGCCGTGGGCTACGAGAGCGATGTGCAGAAATGGAAGAACTACGTCAAGAAACACAAGCTGCCGTTTGTCAACGTGGGTGGTCCCAACGTGAATGTCGACTATCAGGACGCCTACAACATCCACGGCGCCCCCACCATGATCATCCTCAACGCTGACCGTCAGATCATCATGAACAAAACGCTGCCTACCGACTCCATCCTGCCGTTCCTGGAGCAGTACGAGAAGCTGCACCCCGAACAGGCCAACCGGCCGCCATCGAAATGGCAACGCATGGCCAACGCGCCGATACGCAAATAACAGAAAAAAGAGAAGGCCGCACGGATGTGCGGCCTTCTTAATTATCCAGTTACAAGATACGATTAGAATGCGAAACCGATGGTGGCCACAAGGGCAAGGCGGTTGATTTTGTCGTTCTTGTATGCGACATAGGGATTCAAGCTGTTCTTATTGAAATTGGTCGGCGCGGACATACCCGACATGCCAGAGGTGCCGGGGGTATCGAAGGCATCGTCGATAGTGGATGCCGAACCCATCAAGGGGAGCATATAGATTAAGCGACCCTGGATAAAGAAATGCTGATTGAAACGATACATGATACCTGCCATTGCGTTGATACCAATATCATAGGTAAGCGGCATCTCAACCTCCATCATATAGCTGTCATCCAAACCAGGGAAGAGCGATCCTGACGATGCAGCAGCAACACCGGGAACTGTCGAGTAACCAGCACCTGTCTCCTCCTCCGTGATTTTACCCTTCAAGCGGATATCCTCGTAGGCACCCACTCCGAACATTGCCTGGAGTCTTTTCTTCCGCTTCATCTTCTTGATGTCAAAAGCAAAATAGACACCCTGCATCACATTCATCGTAGGATGGCTGACCTTGTACAACGTGTTGTCGCTGCTGCTCTCGCCAAACGAGACCGACCAATGAGTGGAGGTAAACTGCCAGTCGATATAGAAACCAAACGATTTTTTCTTGTCGATACCGAAGTCCAGCGCCATATTCAGACCTACAGAAGGAGAGACGGCGGGTTTAACATCGTCGACAATGTAGTCTTTCAACAGGCCGGCGAACTCAGCCTTGTACATCGCCAGATTGGCACCTGCATCGAGACCCATGCGGAAACTCATCTGTGCACTGGCCAGTTGCACCATGGCGATAAAGGCCAGCAAAACTAACAGTTTTCTTTTCATAATCAATGAATTATAAATTATTAAACAATATATGGTTACTTCATTTGGTGGGACAAAGATAGTTAAAATGAATGAAATTTCAAGGATAATATGTAAATTTGCACATTAGACAATTAATCATCCGAAGTTAAAGAGCGGAGTTAAAAAGGGAGTTATAGCCAGCGATACTGGCTGGAAGTAAAGCACTGCGTGCTGGACAATAGCAAAATTTTGTCCACTTTTACTTCCATAAGCGTAGCGAATCAACTTCCAGTTTTACTTCCTTTTTTACTTCCTAACTCCAAAAAACAATACCATGAGAAAACACATTGTTGCCGGCAACTGGAAGATGAACAAGACCTTCGAGGAAGCCGAAGAACTGATTGACAACCTGATGACTGCACTGGAGCAGACCGAGCTGGACAAGAACACCCTGATGGTGGTCTGCCCGCCGTTTCCCTACCTGGAGATGTGCTCCGAATATTCGGAAGATTCCTACTTCATGCCCGGCGCACAGAACGTCAGCGACCAGGAGAGCGGTGCCTACACCGGCGAGGTGTCCGCCGCCATGCTGCAGTCGCTCGAAATCGCCTACTGCATCGTGGGTCACTCGGAGCGTCGCGCCTACTACGGTGAGACCGACGCCATCGTGGCTGCCAAGGTGAACCAGCTGCTCGCCCACGACATCCGTCCCATCGTCTGCTGCGGCGAGGTGCTGGAGGAACGTGAGGCCGGCAAACAGTTGGAGGTGGTGGAACGTCAAATTCGCGACGGCCTGTTCCACCTGACGGCCGAGCAGATGGGTGAAGTGGTCATCGCCTACGAGCCCGTCTGGGCCATCGGCACCGGCAAAACCGCCACGCCCGAGCAGGCACAGGAGATCCACGCCCATATCCGCAACCTGGTAAAGAAACAGTATGGCGACAAGGTGGCCGACGACCTGAGCATCCTCTACGGCGGCAGCTGCAAGCCATCCAACGCCCGTGAGATTTTTGCCCAGCCCGACGTCGACGGTGGNNCTTCATGGCCATCGCCAAAGCTTTCTGATGAAGGTTGGAGGGTTCGCTTCGCTTAAAAGGTTAAAAGGGTTCGCTTCGCTTGAGGGTTAAAAGGGTTCGCTTCGCTTGAAAGTAACCCTCAAACCTCTCAAACCCTTCAAACCTTTTAAACCCTTTAAACCTCTCAAACCCTTCAAACCTTTTAACCCTAAAACCTTCAAACCATTCACCAAATTAACGTGTTTGAGCGGTTTATTTCCCATCGATTCCTGACCGACGGCAACGGCCGTCGGTCAGGTTCGTTGACCCATATCGCCACAGCCTCCATCGCCCTGGGGGTACTGGTGATGATATTGTCGGTGTGCATCCTGCGTGGTTTCCAGCGCGAGATAGAACAGAAAGTGGTGGGGTTTGGCGCGCATCTGGTGGTGAAGAACTACGAGGTGGTCGACGACTACAACTCCTCCCCCATCAGCCGGTCGCGCCCGGAGGTACAACGCATCGTTGCCACGCCCGGCGTGGCGCACCTGCAGTGCTACGCCGAGAAAGGCGGCATGGTGAAGACCGCCGACCAGATACACGGCATCCTGTTCAAAGGTGTGGACAGCGGCTACGACACCGCCTTCTTCCACAATAACCTCATCAGCGGACACTTCCCCACGTTGACCGACAGCAGCGCGTCGAACGAGATACTGGTGTCACAGCGCATCGCCGACAAGCTGCAGCTGAAGTTGGGCGACAAGGTGCGCACCTATTTCTGGCAGAACGACAACTACCGCGCCCGCGCTTTCACCATCAGCGGCATCTACTGCTCCGATCTGGCCGATTTCGACGAACTCTACCTGGTTGGCGACCTGCGGCAGCTGCAACGCATCAACGGATGGACAGACGACGAGGTGGGCGGCTACGAGATTACGTTGGCCGACTTCGACCGGCTGCCACAGATCAAGCAAGCCGTCGTCGAGCAGCTGGGCTACGACCTGACACTGACCGACATCCGGGAGCAGAACCCTGCCCTTTTCTCGTGGCTCAACCTGCTCAACAGCAACATCTGGCTTATCCTTGGCGTGATGACACTGGTCTGCGTCGTGGCCATCATCTCCTCGTTCCTCATCCTGGTCTTCGAGAAGACCTCGACCATCGGCATCCTCAAAGTGCTGGGTGCCACCAACCGAAGCGTCAAACGTATCTTCCTTATCAAGTCGACCTCCATCATCCTCCGCGGCATCGCCATCGGCGACGCGCTGGCACTGCTGCTCTGCTGGCTACAACAGCACTTCCACCTCATCCATCTCGACCGCGACTCCTACTCCATGGCCTTCGTACCCATCCAGCTCAGCGGCTGGACCTTCGTCATCGTCTCGCTGGGCACACTGGTCGCCTGCTGGCTGGCGCTGCTGCTGCCCGCCACCTTCGTCACCCACGTCCAACCCGCAAAAACGGTAAAGGTCAATTAAAAGTAAAAACTAAAAACTAAAAACTAAAAAATCACTTAGCAATAAAATGTTAAGATGTTAAGATGTTAAGATGCTAAGACGTTAAAATGTTAAGATGTTAAGACGTTAAAATGTTAAGATGTTAAGATGTGAAGATGTTAAGATGAGAAGACGTTAAGTTCATAACTTCACAATTTCACAACTTCACATTTTCACAATTTCACAATTTCACAACTTCACAACTTCACAACTTCACAACTTCACAATTTCACACCTTCACAATTTCACATTTTCACAACTTCACACCTTCACACCTTCACACCTTCACAACTTCACATCTTCACATCTTCACAACTTCACATCTTCACAATTCTCAACTCCCCAAAAGTGTCCCGTCTCAACCTACATCTGCCTCGTTCCAAATGGATTCTGCTGGCCACCACCATTGTGCTGGCACTCATTGCGCTGTGGCAAATCAACCGCATTGGCAACCAGATACGCACCTCCGAGAGCCAGAAGGTGAAACTCTGGGCGTCGGCCATCAACCAAAAGGCGCAACTTGTCAAAACCACCGACCAGTTCTTCTACAACATCGGGCTGGACGAGCAACGCAAGATGCAAATGTACATCGATGTGCTGCAGTCGTTCAACGACGCCGAACCCGACGCCAACCTCCGTTTCAGCCTCGCCTACGTCAACTACATCGTCGACAGCTGCCAGACCCCCATCCTCATCGTCGACAAAGACTCCATCATCACCGTACCCCAGGAACTGAGCGGACAGAAGCTCACCCCCGGGATGCTCGAATCCTTCTCACGCTACAAGCCCTTCAGCTACCGCCTGTGGGGTATGCCCATGACCCTCTACTACAAGGAGTCGCGCACCTACACCGAGCTGCGTCATGTGCTCGAGGACCTGACACAGTCGTTCCTCGACGAGGTGGCCAACAACTCCATCTTCGTGCCCGTCATCATCGTCGACAGCGCGCGCTGCGAGGTGCTGGGCGTGGGCAACATCGATTCCGCCGAGATAGCGACACCCGAGCAACTGTCCGACCGGCTGCGCAAGATGGAGGACGAGAACACGCCACTGCTGCTCGACCTGCCCAACCATCGCCACGCCTACGTCTTCTACGAGAGCACGCCGCTGCTGCGGATGCTGTCGTGGCTGCCGGTGTTCTACATCTTTGTATTCATGGTGCTGCTCATCATCTCCTACAACCTGTTCCGCACCGCGCGCGACATGGAGCAGAACAAGGTGTGGGTGGGCTTGGCCAAAGAGACGGCGCACCAGCTGGGCACCCCCATCTCGTCGCTCATCGCCTGGACCGACTATCTGGAGGACAAGCAGTTGACGCCGCAGTATGCCGACGAGGTGCGCAAAGACCTGCGACGACTGGAGACCATCACCCACCGCTTCTCCAAGATTGGATCGCAGCCCGACATGTCGGACCAGGACCTCAACGCCACCATCCGCAACGCTGTCAGCTACCTCGAGAGCCGCTCTCCCAAGAAAGTCAAATTCGTCGTCAACCTGCCCGACACACCGCTCACCGTGTCACACAACGCCTACCTGCTGGAGTGGGTGGTGGAGAACATCTGCAAGAATGCCATCGACGCCATGAGCGGCGACGGCACCATCACCATCATCGCCTCACAGGACGCCAAGCAAATCTACCTCGACCTGGGCGACACCGGCAAAGGCATCGCACCCAACATGCAGAAGAAAATCTTCCAGCCCGGCTTCTCCACCAAACAGCGCGGCTGGGGTCTGGGCCTGTCGCTGTCGAAACGCATCGTTGAGCAGTACCACCACGGACGCCTCTTCCTCAAATATTCACTGCCCGGCCAAGGCACTGTCTTCCGCCTGGTGCTACGGAAATAATCTACCTGAACGCAAATCCCTTTTACTTGATATCTTCCGTCAATGTTTTTACTTCGCAGCCTTGTTTGGCGTAATAGGCGAGCATCTCAGGCAACTTCTTCAGGTCGTAACTGGTGACGCAGTCAGAGAGGACATGCACCGTGTAGCCTGCTTTCCGCATATTGAAACAGGTGGATTTCACGCAGGCGGTAGCATCGGCCCCGACGACATAGAACTCCGTGATTCCGTTTTCCGCAATGAACGTGGCAAACGCTTCGCTCGTCAAGGCGTTACTCTTTGTCTTTACAAAGATGTTAGTAGAGACTACTTTCAGTTCCGGCGCCAACTCCTCACCACGAGTGCCGGGCTTGAAGGTACGGGTGCCGGCGGAGATATTGTTGTGCTTGATATAGACGATGTGCATCTCCTCGTTTGCCGCCCAATCGACAGCAGCATTGATATTATCAATGATGTCGCGGTAATGCTTGGTGATGTCGTTCTGTATGTCGATAACGACAAGTGCTTTTGTTTGCATACTATTATTACTTTAACACCTTGTTTATTTCATCTTGCAAACGCTGAAGGAACCTGGCCGCATGGCCACCATCCATCTGGACGTGGTGGAACTGGAACGATACAGGCAGGGTGGTTTTGAACAGCCTTTTGCGATACTTGCCCCACATCACCATCGGGTTGCTGAACATGTCTGTGTATTGGTTGACAATGCCATCAAGCTCCGTCTGTATCATGGCTGAGGTGCCGACAACCATGTGGTCTTCAAGGAAAGAACTCTTGCAATCATTCGCAGCCTGATTGGTCAGTTCCAGATAGTCGCGGTTGAACTGCTGTAAATCATCAGTATAAGAGATATCGCAGGAATTGATGCCGCCAATGCGGTTATTCACAATCACGTTGATGGCCAGCCGGTCATAGCGGTACAATTTGCCACCTTCGGGAAGCGTAAAAAACTCCTCTACTCGGCTAGCCGCCTTTCCGATACACCAGCACATCAGCGTATTGAACTTTATACCCGTCCGCCTGCTTGCTTTTACGATACGACTAACATCCAGCGTCTTCACCAGCGTCACCATCGGCATGGGCGACGACATCCACAAATGGAACGCCTCCGCACGATTTGTCTCACTTGGATTAACTTCTGTTTTCATTTATTCTCTGTAAAATTTCCAAGTATCGGAGTGACCGTCGCGGTAGATGAAACTCCACTGCAACAGATTGGAAGTTAGTGTGTCGATGTGGAACTTGTACTCGTAGTCGATGCTTCCGCCGTAGATGCCCGCAATCTTTTGCGCCAACTCGGGTTCCTTGTTCTCTCCAACCACCTCCATACGGAAGCCCTCCTTGACTCCGGCAAAGTAAAGGTCATTGCCCTCCAGGTGCCAGCGACTGGGACTGATGTAGTTGTACACCCACGTCACCCTCCGGCCATCCTTCATTGTGGCGGTATACACCTGTCGTGCCGAGTCGAGCGCCGTTCCGTCGGGATAGAAATCCATCGTACCCGTTTCATTTACATCGAGATGGATGCCTTCCAAATCATAGTTGAAGGCATGTTCATAGGTGTAGTGACCCTCCACACGCACATTGTACCTCTCCACGAACTCCGTCACCAGACGGAATAGTGGCTCGTAGGTATCGGTGAGGAAATGCTCGTAGTCGTCGAAGGTGGTGTGATAGTACTTGAAGGCGTCTCCCTCTTCGTTCTCGAAGAAGATGCAGGGTACGTGACGCTGAGCGAAGGGGTAGTGGTCGCTGTTGCCGGCAAGTTCTCCTCTATTCAGAGCCTTGAAATGGTGTTTCTCGCCGTTGATCTGTTCAAAGAGGGCAAAACCGGGCATACCCTCGTCGCTCACCTCACAGTACTGCACGGGGTTATTGTCGCCAATCATATCAATATTAAGTAGATACTTTATCTGGCTGAGCGGCACCACGGGGTGTTCGGCATAGTACTCTGAGCCGCGAAGGCCTGCATCTTCGCCAGAGAAGGAGAGGAAATACATGTCATACTCGGGACGGTGCTTGGCGTAATAGGCGGCGAGGGTAACAATGGCAGCGGTGCCAGAGGCGTTATCGTTGGCTCCAGCGTAGTACACATCCCGACCGAGATTACCCAGGTGGTCGTAGTGCGCCGTGAATACGATACAACTGTCATGTTTGCGGCCTTCCACCTTGGCGATGACGTTGAAACATTCGAAGTCCTTCAAGAACTTATTCTCAATATTGACAGTGATGCTTTTGGCATCCTTCGGAAAATTTGACTCCGCCCATATGATGGGCTTTCCCATAACCTTCTCGCCGTAAGCTTTGTAGAACTTCAACAGCGGCTCCCAGGTCTGTACCATACCTGCGTTGGGACACTCGTCACCCGCTTGCAACTTGCGGAAGTCTTTGGAGTGCCTGTAGGCAAACCAGAAGTCGCACACCACGAAGCAGCCTTTGTTTTCGGGTTTCGACAGGTCAGCGAACATCTTTTCAGCATCGAAGTTCAAGGTGTCGACATAATAAAGTTTATAGGTGCCATGTACTCCCGGCGAGTATTCGCGCATCGAGAAGTCAATACCGGGAGTCAGCTTCCGACCATCGACAGACATCTCCATCTTTCCGGGGAAGGTGTTGATGTCCAATGTGAAGGGCTGAAGCGTCACCTCATCGGCGCCCGCCCTACGGTATTCTTGTTCGAGGTATTTCCCCGCCATGTTGGCACCATCCTTGGCATATCCACGCCCTTGGAACTTTGACGAACTCAGCTCCTTGACAATCTGCCTGTAGTGCGACAAATCCTGTGCGTGAGTGGCGAAAGGTGCGAGGTGGAAGGAGAAAGCGAATACGATAACAAAGAAAAACTTTTTCATATCATTTATATTTTAATTCTTCTCTATCAACTAATTTCTTATCTCCACACCGCTGCAGAAGTTGCTGGCGATGATGTGGAGCATGGGCGCCGGCGAGGTGGTGGCGGCTTGGGCTTGGTTGTCCACGCCCCCCATGAAGCTGCGACTTTGCACCACTACATTGACCGTCTGTGGGACAAAAATCTCGACACCGCCGCAGGAGTTGTGGATGTCAATCTCCTCGTCTTCCGTGATGACGGCCTCGCGGAGGTCGAGGCGGATGCCGCCGCAGAAGACCTCGAGGCTGGCACCGTGGAAGGTCTCTCCGTGGTAGATGTATTCGTCGCCGCCGAACTTGGTCTTGCAGACGATGCGCTTGCCTTCCTCGGAGGAGGGCACGGGGCGTTGCAGGAACTGGTCGTTCCGATGCTCGCGGTGGAAAACAAGGTGGAATCCGTAGAGTATCAGCACCGCAGGGGCGACGTAGGTCGTCCAGGGCTGCTGCCACAGCCAGTCGGCGTTACAGATGTTCCACATGTCGCCCAGCTTCAGCAGTCCCATGGCGACGAGAGCGATTCCGATAAAAATCCGTACAATCATCTTCTTTTGTTTTAATGGTTTTGTTTGAAATTGAATTTGGGTGTAAAAGTACAACGTTTCCCACACACCCACAAGCATGTGGGATATTCTGCATGTTTTTGTGACGAGTGACAAAATAAATTCGTCCCCAAGTCGTTATTTGTCTGTGTTTTCTGAATCATTATGCATATCAGTAGGGAGCAACGTGATACACTGACCGTGCGTGTCATCAACACCACTTTTGTCGTCCTGGCGTTGGCTGTTTTCAAGCCTTTTTCCCTCGCGGCATGGCAGTGGCAGGCCTATCTCCACCTCCTCGCGATAGGGGTGCTGGGTGTGGCGGTGTGCATCGTCACCGAAGGCATCCTTAAATATATTGTACGCATGCCGGCAGCTTTCGACAAGGGGGTCGAGTACATCATCCGCCGCAACCTCCGCTTTCAGTTCATCAACACACCCCTCATCTCTCTGGTAATCTGCCTCTATCGTCATTTCTTCCTAAGCAGTCGGGTGGAGAGCAACCTGCTCTCGTGGGGCAACTTCTTCGAGACGCTGGCCATTATCGCCTTCTGCTCCTTTGTCATCGGCTTCTACTGGCGTTTCCGCTTCCATAGCAAGTACCTGGCGGCGGAGCTCGAGGAGACCAAGATGCTCAACGAGCGGCTCAAATGCCTGAATGCACCAACGCACAAAGGCATGGATGCCGACGCAAGCGATACGCAATCCGCCAAGGCCTCATGCAATCAGACCATTACGCTCAACGGCAGCACCAGCGACAGACTCACGTTGGACATCCGCTACCTGCTCTATATCGAGTCCGTGGGCAACTACGTGAAGGTGTATCATCTGCGCGATGGCAAGGTGTGTAGCGACATGCTCCGCGCCACTTCCAAGCAGATGGAGGAGACGCTGAAGAACTCGCCGGAAGTGGTCCGCTGCCACCGCGCCTTCCTCGTCAACCTCGCCCAGGTGGAGAAGATAGTTTCCAATTCCGGCGCCATGCAGCTCATCGTCAAGCACACCCACGACACCCTCCCCGTCTCCCGCACCCACATGTCGCACGTCAAAGCCGCCTTTACAAAGCAATAATTTCACCCTCCCCTTTCCCATTCCTCCCACCTTCAGCGCAAACTATAAGAAGCTGTTTAAATTTAATTCAATGTTTTTCTTAGAGTACATGAACGGCATCTTTTTCACCTTTCCTCAGTCACAATGGAACCCCATTGTTCCATCGGAAAGGCAAAAAATCTGCTCGCCCATGTCCATAATAAAACTCATCAATCAAACTTAAACAGCTTCTAAAAATCTTCAACCAAAAAGACAAAAAACTCCCCGCTGTGGGAGTTTTTTTTTATCTTTGCATACGCTTGTAAAAACAGGAGATAAAATGAAAACAACAACTCGCCTTGCCTTGGCTGTACTCTCTGGCATCGTCATACTGACCAGCTGTAAGAATGAAGAAGAAAAAGTTGTCGCCACCTGGCCCGGTGGCAGTCCGCAGATTGTGTACACCCTGCAGGGCAAGGACGACAAGGCCGTCAAGGTTGCCGAACGCCGCTACTACGAGAACGGCCAACTGCAATGCGAGAAGCACTACGACGCCAAGGACAGCAAACCCAACGGTATCTGGACTTTTTACTATGACAACGGTCACCGCTTCGCCGAAGGTCGTTTTGACGCCAACCATCCGCGTGGCACCGAGTGGAAACTGACCACCCGCGACGGTGCCGACTATGGCGTCGGCAGCGACTCCGTGGTGGTGGCCGAGCTGGGTGACGCCGAAAATCCCGCCACCATCTTCTTCTACCGAGACAGCATCGTGACGGTGCGCCAGTTCTACAGCACCGGCGCACTGCGGTGCGAAGGCAAAACCGTCAACGGTCTGCGTGAAGGACTGTGGAAATTCTACTTTTCCAACGGCAGTCCGCAGACCGAAGCCAGCTTTGTCGGCGGCAAAGAAGAGGGCACCTATACCGTCTACCGTGAGAACGGCATCCCCTACTACCGTGGGGAGTACAAGGCAGGTCGCCGTATCGGCAACTGGGAGCTTTACGACGAAAATGCCAACTTGGTCTCAACCCAAGACTATGGAAAATAGGACCAATTAGACCAATTGGACCAATAAGACCCATCAACAAAAAGAATGGACGTTCAACTGGACAACCCCATCTATTCCCTTGTCGGCGAAGTGGCCGACAAGATGGGTGTGGCCGCCTACGCCGTGGGCGGTGTGGTGCGCGATTACTTTCTGCAGCGCGACTGCACCGACATCGACATCGTATGTGTGGGCAGCGGCATCGAATTGGCCGAAGCCAGTGCCGCCGAGATCGACAGCCGCCGCAAGGAGGGCGACAAACACAAGACCGCGGTGTCGGTATTCAAAAACTTCGGCACTGCCTCATTCATATACCACTACAACCATCGCCGCTGGCAGATTGAGTTTGTCGGCGCCCGCAAGGAGAGCTACCGCCACGAGAGCCGTAAACCCATCGTGGAGAACGGCACCCTGGTCGACGACCAGAATCGTCGCGACTTCACCATCAACGCTATGGCCGTGTCGCTCAACAAGGAGACCTTTGGCGACTTGGTGGACCCCTTTGGCGGCATCCGTGACCTCGACGCCGGCATCATCCGCACACCGCTGGACCCCGACATCACCTTTAGCGACGACCCGTTGCGCATGATGCGCGCCATCCGTTTTGCGTCGCAGCTGGGCTACCGTATCGACGACAAAACCTTCGACGCCATCACCCGCAACGTGGCACGCATCCATATCGTATCGGCGGAGCGTATCACCACGGAGCTGAACAAAATCGTGCTCTCCCCCACCCCCTCCATCGGCTTCAAGTTGTTACAGAAATGTGGACTGCTGCAGCTTATCTTCCCCGAGTTTGCCGCACTGAAAGGCGTGGAGACGGTGGAAGGACGTGGACACAAAGACAACTTCTACCACACGCTGGAGGTGACCGACCATGTGGCGGCGCACAGCGACGACCTCTGGCTGCGCTGGGCCGCGCTGCTGCACGACATCGGCAAGCCCGCCACCAAACGTTACGACGAGAAACTGGGATGGACCTTCCACGGCCACGAAGCCCGTGGCAGCCGCATGGTGCGCAAGATATTCACCCGACTGAAGATGCCGCTGGACGCCAAGATGCACTACGTAGAGAAGTTGGTGCTGCTGCACCTACGCCCCATCATCCTGGCGGAGGACATCGTCACCGACTCCGCCGTGCGACGACTGCTCTTTGAGGCTGGCGACGACATCGACGACCTGATGACACTCTGCGAGGCCGACATCACCTCGAAGAATGAAGAGAAGGTGCGTCGCTACCTTGCCAACTTCCAGCTGGTGCGCCAGAAGTTGGTGGAGATAGAAGAAAAAGACCGCATCCGCAACTTCCAGCCCCCGGTGTCGGGCATCGACATCATGGAGACCTTCGGGTTGGAACCCTGCCATGAAATAGGCATCATCAAGGATGCCATCAAAGACGCCATCCTCGACGGCATCATCCCCAACGAACGCGACGCCGCCTGGCAGATGATGCTGGAAAAGGGAGCGGAACTGGGATTGAAAGCAAAAGGCTGAAAACAGCAGTTTTCAGCCTTTTGCTTTTGGCTCTTATGCCACAAAAGACTGATTATTTTGAGAGCGCGTCTCTCCGAGACGCTGGTACTGAGTTCTTTTTTACCCCAGACTGCACTTCGTTTTTCTGGGGTTATTGAGAGTCAGCATCTTTGATGCTGTGAAAAAGTCAGTCATTTGTTGAACAAGAGCGTTGCTTTTTTAAACCACGTCCTTTGCTTGCGGGCGTAGTGCCACGTGTTGAGTTTGATCCATTCGGCGATGGAGCGCGGTGCCGAGGGATTGCTGCCGTCGGGCAGCGGCTCATAGAATTCCTTATACCCTACCGTGTTGAGCGGCTGCGGATGCTTTGCGTGCCACAGCGGCTCCAAACGCCGCGCCTCCTGTTCCAAGCCATCGCGCAGCATGGCATCGACGCGGCTGTCGATACGATGACGCAACTCCTCGGTGGGGCGGTCGACGTTGTAGTAGCGTACCGCAAAAGGACGTGGCGCAGGCAGGTTGGCGGCCAGCACCTCACTGTAGGGACGTCCGGTTGTCAGACATATCTCCAGGGCACGCTGGATGCGTACTGGGTTGCGGGCGTCGACACGGGCCGCATAGTCGGGATCCAACGACTCCAGTCGGCGGAACATCGCCGTTATGCCCTCCGTGCGAAACTGTTCCTTCAGCTGGCTACGCAGCGCATCGGTCGGGGTGGGCATGCTGGAGATACCCTTGCACAGGGCGTCGACATAAAGACCGCTGCCACCCACCGCCACCACGTCGTCGCAACGAAGAAAGAGCTGTTCCAGCAACCGCAGCGCATCCTGTTCGTAGTCCGACACGTTATACGGATCCATGATGGAACGGCAGGCAATGAAATGGTGCGGAACGGCGGACAGCTCCTCGGGCGTGGGACGTGCCACGCCGATGGATAGCTCCTGGTAGAACTGACGCGAATCGCAAGAAACCACCTCGGTATGCAACGACAACGCCAGCTCTATTGCAAAGGCCGTCTTGCCCGACGCAGTGGGTCCGATGACAACATGCAAGGTTTTCATACCATCACTAAGGTGGAGTTAAAATGGAAGTAAAATTGGAAGTTAAAATGGGAGTTATAGTTGAATCGTGAATTTATTTCAAGGCTCTTTGCAGCCGCGCGAACTGGGTCCAGAAATCAGGGAACGACTTGTTGACCACCTCGGGATGCAGAATCTGCATCTCGGGGAAACGAAGCAACAGCGGAGCGAAGGTCATGGCGATACGGTGGTCGTTGAAGGTGTCCACCCTGTCGATGGCCTGCAGCTGGGAAGGATAAAGATGCAGCTCGTTGTCGGTGCAAACCATCCGACACCCCATCGCCGTCAGCAGCTGCTGCACGGCCGTCAGCCTGTCGCTTTCCTTGTATTTCAGATTGGCGATGCCACGCAGACGGGCATTGACACCCAATGCGGCACATGCCACCGCCACCGATGGGAACAAGTCGGGACAGTCGATAAAATTGGCACGATATAATCGTGTGGGTTCATTTTTCCGTTCAATAGTGACCGACGTGGCACGACCTTTATAGGGTGGATGCACGCACCGAGCCACCACACCCAGCGGTTCAAAGAGCTCGGTCAGCGCACTGTCACCCTGTGGCGACGGCAGCTCCAATCCCTTCAGACGCAGCCGATAGCCCGGCATCAGTGCGGCGGCAGTGAAAAAGGCAGACGCCGCCGACCAGTCGGACTCCATCGTCACGGTGCGGGAGATGGGTGATTTGTCACGGTGATCTATCGTGTAGATACGCCCGTTGCGGCTGCGCTGCACCGGTATACCCACCGACTCCAACAGGCTGCGTGTCATCTCAATATAGGGTCGCGAGGCGGGACGCTGTGTCAACGACAGCGTCATGCCCTCGGGCAGCTCGGAAGCCATCAGCATCAGCGCCGAAACAAACTGACTGCTGCGCGAAGGGTCAACATAGACCATCTTGCGGCGCGGCACGTCGCCTTCGATGCGGACAGGAAGATAACCGTCCCGCTCTGTGCTGCGGACATTGAAACCCATGCCGTTGAGCGCCTCTATCAGCTCTGCCATCGGACGTTGGACAAGACGCTTGTCGCCCGTCAAGATATGAACGCCCGGCGTTGCCGCCAGCAGCACCATCATACAGCGCGCCACCATGCCCGACGCACCGCAATGGAACTGTCGCACACCGGTATGGGAGACCTGTTCCAGCAGGGTGCGCAGAATCTTGGCATCGTCGCATACGGCGACATTGCGCAGGTGATAGGGCTTGCCATGAAGATGATTCAAGAACAGCCATCGGAGGCTCAGGCTCTTCGACGGCGGCAACTCAATATGGATGTCGTTGGTGTTCAGATTTTAGAGGTTATGGGTTATGGGGTGGTTTCGTTATAACGCTATAACGGAATTACAGAATCACGCAAAACTATTCACCCATCACTTATATATGGTATTCCTTTATCTTGCGGTAGAGGGTGCGCTCGGAGATATGCAGCTCCTGAGCGGCGAGACGACGGTTGCCCTTATGGCGTTCCAAGGCCATGATGATGGCTCGGCGGGTCCGTTCGTCAAGCGCCAGCGGCTCGTCGTCGACAACCTCCATATCCTGAAACTCCACATCCTCGGGCATCGACGGCTCGGCAGGGGTAATCACGGCATTGTAGCCGGTGGGCTCCATCACATGATGCGACGTTGTGGCTGGCAGCGGATGCGACGGCTCGGCATGGGTGGGTTCTGTGTGTTGGATAAACGCGCCGCCATGTGCCAACTGTGTCAACGCATGCCGCAGGTCGTTGATTTCCGACCGCATCTCGTTGATCATCTGTCCCATGGTAAGCGCTTTCAACAACAGCTCACGGTCGGAGATGGCCGACGGGTTGAAGGCGCCCTGCCCTTGCACCAAAGCCGGCATCTTCTCGGCAGGCACATAGTTGAGGTAGTTCTGCAGGATGGGCAAAGTGATGGTACGCTCCGTTTCGACCACGGCAATCTGTTCCGTGAGATTCTTCAACTCACGAATATTGCCATACCACGGGTAACCCATCAGATACTGCTTGGCATCCTCGGTGAGGAAGATGGGCGGCATCTTGTACTTCTCCGCCACATCCGACGAGAACTTGCGGAACAGCAGCGGTATGTCGTCGCGACGCTCGCGCAACGGCGGGATATAGATAGAAATTTGGTTGAGACGATAGTAGAGGTCGTCGCGGAAACGACCGTTGCGCACCGCCGCCATGATGTCGACATTGGTGGCGGCGACAATGCGCACATTCACCTTGCGGGCCACCGACGAGCCCACCGGTATAATCTCGCCATTCTCCAACACGCGGAGTAGTTTCACCTGCATGGCCAACGGCAATTCGCCAATTTCGTCGAGGAAGATGGTGCCACCGTCGGCCTCCTCGAAATAGCCACGACGATCCTTGTCGGCACCCGTGAACGCACCCTTCACATGGCCGAAGAGCTCGCTCTCTATCGTACCCTCCGGAATAGCGCCACAGTTGACGGAGATAAGTCCTTTCCCTTGACGCACATGCTTGCGCAGCGAGTAATCATGGATGATACGGGAAAAGACATCCTTGCCCACGCCACTCTCACCGGTGATGAGGATGCTGAGATCGGTGGGGGCCACCTGAATGGCCTTATTGAGGGCGATAAGCAACTTGGGGTCGTTGCCAATAATATCGTAGCGGTTCTTGAGCGTTTGGAGGTCCATTAAAATGGTTATTGGTTAGGGGTTATTGGTTATTGAAGGGTTATTGGTTAGAGGTTATTGGTTATTGAAGGGTTATTGGTTAGGGGTTATTGGTTATTGAAGGGTTATTGGTTAGAGGTTATTGGTTATTGAAGGGGGAGTATTGGTTATGGGTTATTGAGGGTTTCGTAATAACGTTATTACGAAATTACGTTATAACGAGATTACACTTCATGTTATCACTCTGTGCAGGGCGCCGTTGTTGATGGTGATATGCAGTTCCTTTAACGCTTTCTTTTCGGCCAGCAGAAGCAACATCTCCTCCTCGTCGGTACAATTCTTCAGCTTCTCATCGACCGAACGCATGCGTTGCTCCAGCTTGTTAGATTTAAACGAAAGCACAGTTTCCACAACATCCTGCGACAGCCGCTGCTCGGGTGGAGGGATAATCACATGCTTGTCTTTCCACTTGTTGCTGATGGTATACTCCTCGATAAACATACCCATGGCCATGTTACGCATAGCGACGTCGTCGCAACGGGCGAAGAAATTGGCATCGGGCAGCGGTTCACCTTTCTGTATCGCCTGGTCGTAGAGGTCGAAAATCTGCTGCATCAATGTGCTGTCAAATCGCAGCTCATCGTTCTTCAAGTCACTGACTATCAAATCCGCTATCCGTCCCGACGGTATCTGTTCGTTGCCGTAGCGCACCAGCAGGGTCACCAAACGGCGTTCGTACAACGAGATTGTGCTGGACGCCGTGGGCGTCATTGGAGTAGGCTGCGGCGCTGGCGAATCGGTCGACGGCTGCGGCGCCGTTCCCTCGGCCGGAGCAGGCGTGACAGCCTCCGGAGTGGGTGTATTGCCGTGTGCCGCACTACGCAGCTGTGCGATGCGTTTGGCCACCAAGGTGGTCAGTGTCTGTTCCGCCACCGCAAAGAGCGACGCACACTGTGTGATATAGGCGGCGCGCTCCAATGGGTCGGGAACCAGCGCTATGCTCTGGATGATGCTGTTCTCCAGCTCCGCCTTGCGGATGGGGTCACGCTTGATCTCCTCGCCCACAAGACGCATCCTGTAGAGCAGGAAATTTTCCTCATGCTCGGCCAAATATTTCTGCAGCTGTTCGCTGCCGTACTTCTGGGCATAGCTGTCGGGGTCGTCGCCATCGGGAAAGAGCACCATGCGTACATGCATGCCTTCGGCGAAGAGCAGGTCGACAGCCTTGAGCGTGGCCTTGATGCCCGCTGCGTCGCCATCGTAGAGCACCGTGACGTTGGGCGTGTAGCGTTTGATAAGGCGTATCTGCGGGATGGTCAACGCCGTACCACACGACGCCACGGTATTCTCCACACCCGACATCGACATCGACACCACGTCGACATTGCCCTCCACCAGATAGCATTTGTCGGCACGGCTGATGGCCTGGCGCGCCTGATAGAGGCCGTAGAGGCTATTGCTCTTGATATAGATTTCCGACTCGGGCGAGTTGACGTACTTCGCCGCCTGTTTCTCCTTGGTGAGCACACGTCCGCTGAAACCCAGCACACGTCCCGAAATGCTGAAGATAGGGAACATCACACGGGCACGGAAACGGTCGTAGGCACGACCCGTCTCCTCCTTGACAACGGTGAGGCCGGTCTTGACCAGCACATCATCGGAATAGCCGTTCTTGCGGGCATGGTCGGTGAAATCCGTCCATTCATCCTTGCAGTAACCCAGGCCGAACTTGCGTATCACCTCGTCGGTCAGTCCGCGGCCATGCAGATAGCTCAAACCCACCGCACGACCCATCTCGTCGTTGTAGAGCACATCGGCGAAATACTTCTGTGCGAACTCGGTGAGGTGAAAGAGCGCATCGCGTTCCGACTGGCGCTGTTGCTCCTCCTCCGAGGGCTTCTCCTCTTCAATTTCGATGTGGTATTTCTGAGCCAGATAGTGCAACGCCTCGGGATAGGTGTAGTGNNGGTGTAGTGTTCGTGCTTCATGAGGAAGCTCACCGAGTCGCCCGCCTCGCCACAACCGAAACATTTGAAGATGCCTCGGGCGGGATTGACGTGGAACGACGGAGTCTTTTCGTTGTGAAACGGACAGCACGCCAGATAAGAACCTCCACGCTTTTTGAGCGTAAGAAATTCTCCCACAACCTCCTCAATACGGGCGGCCTCGCGTATACGTTGCACTGTCTCGGCAGGAATCATAAATGCAAAGATACACTTTTTCTATGACATTTTGGCAGCATGACATCTGATGGACAACTTAAATAATAAAAACAAGAAAACGTCGTTATTATATATTATTCCTAAAAAACGCCGGTGACACTGAAAAAGACACTTGTAACGCTCTTCATCTGCCTGTCGACGCTGTGCAGCCACGCCGCCGTGGCTGGCGACAGCGACACGACGGCTGCGGAGGCAGCGCTCCATGTAGGCGAC
>LXOW01222423.1_pt1 | contig 35086 bp, 26 predicted proteins | sample 1368591 | NCBI WGS metagenome assembly LXOW01 (sample SAMN04884650, study PRJNA319009) | bovine gut metagenome | isolation source: Cow rumen | host: Bos taurus | place: Italy: Legnaro (PD) | collected 2014-07-09
AACGGCATCAGCATTGGCTCACAGATCCGCAACAGCTACCGCTACGACGTCCCGCAATGGTTCCGCGACGGCTTGGCGGCCTTCATCGCGGGCAACTGGGACTGCCACAAGGAAGCCCGCCTGCAACGCGGCATCGTTTCGGGCGCCTACAAAAAAATCAACCACCTGCATGATGAAGACGCCCAAGTTGCGGGATATTCGTTTTGGAACTTCATCGACGAAAAATACGGCAGCAAGTCGTTCAACGAAATCCTGACCTTAGCGGAGAACACGAGAAGCATCAGAAAGGCCTTGCTTTACGTGACGAACAAGGAATACAAGAAACTGGTGGAAGAATGGTATGACTATTACAAGGCGCGCTACGAGACCGTTTTGGTCAACCAGCCGAGCGACGTGATGGCGCTGAAATACAAGAAATACCGCACCTTCACGCAGCCCAGCATCAGCCCGAACGGGAAACACATCGCCTACGTCAGCAACGACGAGGGCAAGATACGCCTCTGGCTGGAAGACCTGCAAACGGGCAAACGGCAGCAGCTCTTCAAGGCGGGCTACCATTCCGACGAAAACATCGACACCAGCTTCCCGCTGCTCGCCTGGCATCCCAACAGCAACATCCTGTCGTTCATCATCGAAGAGAAAGGCAAAATCCAGCTTTACAACCTCGACATCAGCAGTGGAAAGAAAGCCAGCACCTATCTGTTTGACTTCCAAAAGGTAAGTTCATTCTCTTACGCCCACAAGAGCCGTAAGCTCGTGCTCGCCGCCACCCGCATGGGCAAGCCCGACATCTACGTCTACAACCTGTTCTCGAACACCGTGGAGCAAATCACCAACGACTGGCACACCGACCTCGACCCCGTCTTCACCTACGACGACCGACAAATCGTGTTCAGCTCCAACCGCGACAACGACACGCTGAAAGTGGACGAGAAAATCGGTTTCCAAAACAAGCAGTTCGACCTCTACGCCTATAACTACAGCAACAAAAGCGAGGTCTTGCAAAACCTGACCTGCCAGCGTTTCTCGAACAGCATCCTCCCTGAGCCTTTGAAAGACGGCAGCATGCTTTACCTGAACGACACCAGCGGCTACTATAACCTCTACCAAATCCGCTTCGACAGTGCCATCAGCCATATCGACACCATCATCCACTACCGCTATTTCGGTACAAAAGAGCAACTTACGGACTATTCCGCCAACATCATCGACTATTCGTACATGCCCCGCGACCACAAGGCTGCCATGCTGATGGCGGACAAAAACGGCGAGAAGTTCTATATGTCATCCATCCTGCGCGGCCACGAGACCAACGTCCGTCAGCTCAGTCCGTTCGCCCAAAAGAGACTGTTCACCGAGTTGATACAAAAGGAGAAAGACACGATTGTTGAGCCTATCTCCAAGCACCGTTTCTCGGCCAGCTACCGTTATCCAAGGCGCAAACACCAAATCAACGGGGCTATCGGCACCGACTCAACGCAAATTGTGCAACAAGGCAATGCCCCCACCCCGAAGCCGAAAGCCAAAGACACCATCCAGCGGCTCAACAACTACTACGTGGAGCTCTTCACCGACCAGCTGATGACCCAAATCGACTTCACCAGCATGAACTACAGCTACCAGCCTTTCACTGGCGGCATTTCCCCTATCTACCTCTATTCCGGCTTCAATGTCTTCCTCGGCACCAAGATGAAAGACCTGATGGAGGACTACAAGATTGAGATTGGCGTCAAGCTGAACACCACGCTGCGAAACAACGAATACATGCTGCGCTTCAGCGACTTCAGCAAACGCCTCGACAAGAGCATCACCCTGCACCGCTTCGTCACCGACGACTACTCCAGCTATTACTACCGCACCTTCACCAACGAGGCGTTCTACACCTTGAGCTATCCTTTCAGCGAAATCCTCAGCCTGAGAGGCACCGTCATCTACCGCCTCGACCATAGGGTCAACCTCGCCATCGACGACCACAGCCTCGCCGACAAGGACCTTTATATCAACTGGGCCGGCCTGCGCGCCGAACTCGTCTACGACAACTCAAAGAAAATCGGCACCAACCTGCATGTGGGCAGCAGAGGCAAGGTGTTCGCCGAATACTACCAAAAGATTGCGAAAAACACGGCCAACATGGTCGTGGCAGGCTTCGACTACCGGCATTACACCCGCATCAGCCGCAACTTCATCTGGGCCAACCGCATCGCGGGCAGCACCTCGTTTGGAAAGCAAAAGCTCATCTATTACATGGGCGGTGTCGACAACTGGATCTTTGCCTCGTTCGACATCGGCACGCCCGTCGATTATTCACAAAACTACGCCTACCAAACCTTAGCCACCAACATGCGCGGCTTCAGCCAAAATATCCGCAACGGCAACAACTTCGTCGTGCTCAATAGTGAGCTGCGCTTCCCTGTGTTCAGCTATTTCACGAACAGCCCCATCAACATGCGGTTTATCAGGGACTTCCAAATCGTGGCCTTCGCCGACCTCGGCACCGCCTGGACGGGATGGAACCCTTACAGCCCGAGCAACTCGCTCTACAACACCTACATCACTGACGGCAACCTCGACATCAGTGTGACGGAGATGAAAGAGCCCATCGTGGGCGGCATCGGCTTCGGACTGCGCACCACTGTACTCGGTTATTTCATCCGTGGCGACGTGGCATGGGGCTTTCAAGACTGGCACCTCATCAAAGGACCGAGGTACTATCTGTCGTTCAATTTGGATTTCTGATTGATTGGCGGCTGCCACAGTGTGACAGCCCTATAGGTTATTCGTAAAAATGCTGTTCCTTCATGTAAAGGAACGCCTTTTCAGGCATAAAATGCCGTACGTCACGGCCTTCTTTCACGCATCGGCGGATAAACGTGGACGAAACCTCCACAATGGGCGTTTCCAGCACGGTCACTGAGGGATAGTTGACGAGCTCTCCCCCATCGTAGCCCTCGCGGGGAAACACCAACAGCTCGTAATTGTCAAGGATTTTCTGGTATTCGCGCCAGTTTTTCAGGTTCTGCAGGCTGTCCATGCCACAAATGAACACAAACTCACAATCGGGATATTGCTCCGAAAGGGCAGTCAACGTATTAATGGTATAAGAAGGTGTGGGCAGGTGCATCTCGATGTCGCTGACAAAGAAACGAGGGTCGTCGCCCACGGCCAGCTGCACCATCTTCAGGCGCTCGTCGTCGTCCAAAAGGTCTTCCTTCTTTTTCAAGGGATTTTGCGGCGTCACCACAAACCACAGCTCATCCAAGTCGGAGAACTCGACGAGATAGTTGGCCAGCATCACATGACCGTGATGGATGGGGTTGAACGAACCGGAATAGATGCCGACTTTTTTCATTCTGCTTCGAGGAAGGCTTTAACCACTTCGAGGATTTCGCGCTTGGCAGTGTCAAGGTCATCGTTGATGATGGTGCGGTCGAACTTACCTTGGGCGAACTCGGTCTCCCAAGCGGCCTTGGCAATGCGCTTCTCAATCTCCTCCATTGAGTCGGTCTGACGATTGATGAGGCGTTCGCGCAACACATCCACCGAAGGGGCCTGAATGAACACCGATAGCGCTTGGTCGCCGTAATGGTTCTTGATGTTCACGCCACCGCAGACATCGACATCGAAAGCCACATGCTTGCCTTCTTCCTGCATCTGAGCGACCACGGAGAGCAAGGTGCCGTAGCAACGGCCAGGATAGACCTCTTCCCATTCAAGGAACTCGCCGTTTTCGACTCGCTTCTTGAAATCTTCCATCGTCAGGAAATAATACTCACGGCCGTTCACCTCCTCGCCACGGGGCGGGCGCGTGGTGGCCGAAACCGAAAAGGCCATCTCAGGAATGTTGGCCATAACGTGGTTCAATAAGGTGGTTTTGCCTGAACCGGAGGGAGCGCTAAAAATCAGAAGTTTTCCTTTTTTCATTGTTGTTTCTTTTACTATGGCTTATGGCCTATAGCCTATGGCAGCTTCACCTAATATTTGAAGTCTTATTTTCTTTATAAGCTGCCATAGGCCATGGGCTATCAGCCATAGGCATTACAAAATATTACAAACCTGTTCCTTGATTTTCTCCAATTCGTCCTTCATCTTGACGACAATCTTCTGGATGTTCACCTCGTTGGCCTTCGAGCCTAAGGTGTTGATTTCGCGACCCATCTCCTGGGCGATGAAACCGAGTTTCTTGCCCGCTTGGTCGTCGTCGCAGCTCTCGTTGAAGTAGTTGCAATGCTGGCGCAGACGCACCTTTTCTTCCGTAATATCCAGTTTCTCAAGATAATAGATCAGCTCCTGCTCGAAGCGGTTTTCATCGTATTGGCCCGAGGTGGTCAATTCGGCGAGGTTCTTCGTGATGCGTTGCTTGATGACGTCGTGACGGCTCTTTTCGTAAGGTTCCACCTGCTCCAACAGTCCGAGAATCAGCTCCACGCGATGCAACAGGTCCTTTTTCAAGGTCTGGCCTTCTTGGATGCGGAAGCCGTCCACCATTTCCAAAGCTTGGTCGAGGGTTTCGGCGACCTTGGCCACAAAGACCTCGTCGTAACTGTCGGCAGGCACGTTGAAGATGCCCGGCATCCTGAACAGCACGCTGGCTTCGTCGGCCATGGGCGGAAGGGCAAGTTGTGACGAGATGGCCTCAATCTGCTCCTTGTAGGCCTTCACGATGTCGGGGTCGATGCGGTAAGTCTGGGCCAAATCGGTGTTGGTGATGTTGACGACCACGTCGACTTTGCCGCGTTGCAGTTTGGCGCCAATTCTATTGCGGAGGTCGAGTTCGGCTGAACGCAATTCGTTGGGTAGTTTGACATTAAGATCCAACTGCTTACTGTTCAACGTTTTGATTTCGACGGAGATTTTCTTCTCGTTGAAAGTCTGTTCGGCTATGCCATAGCCTGTCATGGAACGAATCATGAGCGAAAATGTTTATGCGTTACTGTTGCACGAAATGCCATGCCGTCTTGCCATAAAGGTCTGACGCAGCACGGCCAGAAATCTTAGCATTTCTCTTCTTATTAATCCTTGACGAAAACACGCCATAGCCACCGTTAATGTTGGTGTAGTCGGGAACGGACTGCGACAAGCCTCCCGCCTGAGAATTGACTTGGATGTAATTGTAAAGTTCTTCACCGCCGGCTGCAATCACGATTTCAATCGGATTTTCGTCAAAATAGCGCGTCACACCGATCGTATCGCTGCCGATGGCTCTCTCCAACAGGTTGAACAAGGAATTCATGCCATAAGTGACAACATAATATCCGTCTTCATAGTAAAGTTCGTCGACGCTCTTGGTGCCGAAGTCCCATTTCACCTGTTTGTTCACCTCCGTGGCACCGTGCTTTTCCCTATAGTTAAAATACATCTTCACATCATAGAAAGCCGTATTGTCGGCAGGTGTGAATGAAATCTTTCCCGAATTGGTGGTCGAATCCGAAATGAAAGAGGTCTGCCAAGTGAGAATCTTGAAATTCTCACCACCAACTATACCCGTTTCGGAAGTGATGGTGTCGTTGCCTTTATAAACGGCCAAACGGTATTTATAACGAGCGCTCTCCGTATTCTGCTTAAAGGTTTCGGTGGTGTAATACACCTTTTGATGAGGGGCATAGAATATACCCGTATCCTTGTCGTGAATCGTCATCGTGTCAAGCACAATGACACGGCCCGTAGGCGAATACTGATTGCCAAAACCCAATTTGTATTCTATAATCCTCGCGTCGAGTTTGCCGGGATAATTGCAGGAGTCGGCAATCAGAGCCACTTCGTAGGCGTTGATAGGATTGTCGTTGCTGCTCGAAAAAGCCCTGTTGATTCGCACGAAATTCGTATCCGTCGTGGCATCAATCAAGCCATAAACCACAGGGATGTCCTTGTAGTCGGCATATAGCTCAACATCGGTGGAACAAGCATTGAAGAAGGCCATGCAAGCCAGCAGCGAAAGAGAAAGAAACAGTTTTTTCATCGTTGAAACGGTTTAAAGAAGAGGCAAAAATAGTGCTTTTTTTCCGAAAGCCGCATATTTTCTTTAATTATTGTTCCCTGAAGCCCCATGCCGTCACCGAAAAGAGGTCTCTGGTGGCATAATAGGAAAGGTCTGTTGTCTTATTGATAGTGGTACGCGACGAGAACAAGCCGTATCCCCCTTCGATGTTGGAATAAGACGTAACAAGCGACATTGGGCTATTCAGTTGCGCCTGATTTGCCAAATAGTAAATGTATAATTCCTCGCCTCCTGCACTGATGGAAATGACAAAATCATCAATGTGACGAATCACATGGGGGTGGTTTTCATCAACAATGATGTCGCTGCCGATGGCATTGGCAAGGGCGTTGAACAGCCAATTCACAGAGTATTCCAAATAGTACAGATTCGGCGTTCCTTCCACTTGACGATACTCGTCAATGGGTTTAGTGCCAAAAGAGCGGCTGACATGTTTCCATTTTACCTCTTGATCCCCGTGTTGCTCACTGTAGTTAAACTGCATCTTGACATCATAAAGGGAAGCCATGCCGTCGGCCTTAAAGACAATTTGTCCCAACTCATCGGAAGGTGCCAACTGGAAATTCACCTTGCTCGTAGCAATGCGAAATTCCTCGTTGCCGACCATGCTAGTTTGCGCTGTGACCGTGTCGCCATCGGGTTTGACTACAATGAGCCTGTACTTGTAGCTTTTCCCATTCGTGCCCGACTTGAATTGTTCGGTGGTGTAATAGAAAAGTTGGTCGGGGGAATAGAACACGCCTTCTTCCTTATTATGTTTGGTAATCGTATCAAGCACAAACTCACGCCCCGTAGGGTAGTAAGAGCCACCATTAGTGCTTTCCAACTCAATGATGCGGGCATCCAACTTGCCAGGATAGTTGCTTGAGTCATAAATCAAAGCCACATCGTTGGCATTGATGGGGTTGTCATTGGTGCCACAAAACGCACGGGTAATCTTGATATAATTGGTGTCAGCCCGAAAATCGAGCATGGCATAAATGATGGGCACATCCTTGTATTCTGCATAAATATCCACATCGGTGGTACATGATGCGAAAACAGCGATGAAAAACACTACGACAAGGATAAAGCGACAGGGTTTCATGTTGAAATAACTATTCCGTTGAGGCAAAAATAAGGATTTTTTCCGCCCATGTCGATTGTTTATCAGTTTTTTTTATTTTTGTCCCACACTAATAAATTCCACATGATGAAAAAACTCTCCTTATCACTGATGTTCCTCCTTTTGGCCTTCTCATTATCGGCCCAGGTGGAATACCTTTACGACTTCAACAGCCTCACCGAAGGCACGAGAAACCTCAACGGTCAAGACGGCTGGGTGACGCATTACCAAACCGCCACCTCGTCGCAGGATTTCGATGTCGCGTATGTCTGCGGCTCCGACATGGCTCCCGACGAAAGCATCGCCATCTGGTATCCATACGGTGGATCGGGCGTGGGCCGCACTGCCACACGCAAAGCCTCTCCCAACTTCAACTTCAATTTCCAGAATGGCGGCATCATGGACATCGAAATCGACATGAACCGCACTTGGTGGGGCAGCTTCTTCGGCGTGGGCCTTGATGCTGACGGCGACGGAAACATCCTTCCCGGCATGACTGACCCTGACGGTGGCGTGTATGTCTTCATCAAGAGTCAAGGCGACAGCGGTCTCGCCAAAGTGCTCCTGCCCGACGGCAGCAGCATCCCCTTCGATTACGAGCAAGGCGGCTGGACGCGTTACAAGATGTCATTCGACTTTTCAGCCTATAATGGCGCTGGAGCAGTAACGGTGTTCGTGCAACCCGGCTGCCAAGGCGAATGGATACAGATGGCAGGCTGCACCAACGTCTGCATGAACCTCACCCCCGGTAGCGGCGACAAGAACGACTACCAAGTGTGGGACGGTCTCTTCTTCCACTCACAAGGCGGCACAGGCGGTTTCGACAACCTCCTTGTGCGCCAACAACCCGATGGCAACGCCCAGCTCATTGAGATGGCCGACATCCCGAACCAACTGGTATTCAACGACCCTATCTCCTTGGAAGCCACCGCTTCATCCGGATTGCCCGTCAGTTTCGAGATGATGGAAGGCCCTGCCACTATCAATAACAACATTTTGACTTTGACGGGTGAGACGGGCATCGTCAAGTTTAAAGCCACACAAGCCGGTAATGCCACATGGCTGCCCGCTCCTGATGTGGTGAAGACCTTCGAGGTCGTCGACCCGGATGCCTATGACCCAGAGGTGAAGATCCGCCGTCCCTACAATGGCACCAAGGTCTATATGGACGACCTCCATCCCGTGATGATTGTCGTCTCGGCCTATATCGAGCATCCTGAAGTCATCAAGTTTACCGAAATCACGGCGAGTGTCGACGGACAGGACATCTCACTTCAAACCGATTATCCTGAGGATCCTGACAACGGCTATTACTACGGTTTCTTCACACCTTCGGGCTTCACCAACTACAGCATGAGCGTCAGTGTGACCCAAAGCGGAGGCAAGGTAACGACTGTCAACACCAATTTCGAAGTAACCAACACTATCGAAAACACCTTGGACGTCGTGACCATGAATGGTGACCTCGTCTGCGACCCAACACATCACAGCGCCATTGGTAACTATGCTATGCCTTCGCATGTAGGTGCCTTCAACGAGATCATGGCACATTACGACCACAACTGCGTGGACAACATCTGCGACAACTACGACCGCGTGGGCGGCGTGAAGATCCGCAACTACCGTGGCGAATGGGTCGAGCTGTTCCGCTATTGCACTCCCTTTGGCGTGCAGTGCAGCGACGACCTCGACGTGAGCGACTATACCTCATTGTTGCAAGGCTTGGTGGAACTCCAATTCTACATGGAGAGCTGGAGCGGCAGCGGCTACAACCCCACCTTGATTTTCACTTTCACCAAAGGCACACCTGAATATCTTTACGCCGATGTGGACGAGATTTGGTTCGGCACCTACGCCTTCGGCGACTATGCCAACCAACAGCCTGTGCCCGTCGTGGATTATTTCTTCAGCAACCAAGCGCAGGCCGCCAAGCTGAAAATCACGACAACTGGCCACAACTGGAGCAGTGGCACCGCCAACACCTTCAACACAGGCAACGCCGCCGAGTTCTATGATGCCACACACCATATCTTCGTGAACGGCCAAAACAGATACGACCAACACCTCTGGCGCACCTGCAACCCCAACCCCGCAGGCTGCCAACCACAAAGCGGTACTTGGAAATACAACCGCAGCGGATGGTGCCCCGGCAGCATTGGCATGGTGTGGGATTTCGACCTCACGGAATATCTTGATGCAGGACAGGCCCAATTGTTCTACCAATTCGACCCAACCTACCTTGACCTCTGCCATCCCAACCATCCCGACTGCGTCGACGGTGTGACCTGCATCGAATGTGCGGCTCCTGACAACCCAGTGCTGCGGGTTGCTGGCAAGGTGATTACTTTCAGCAACGACGAAGACCTGCTTGTAGGCATCCACGAGGGTGTGGCACAACCCGCCTTCAAGGCAGAGGTCTATCCCAACCCCGCTAAGACTCAATTCACCATCAGCACCGATTACGATAAGGGTGCCGTCAGTGTGATGATGCTCAACATGTATGGCCAGATTGTGAAGTTCTTCACCGTCGAAGGCCAGCGCACCATCGGCGTCAGCCGTTTGCCCGCCGGCATCTATACTTTACAGATGCTTGGAGGAAACATGGTGACGAAGAAAATCGTCATTGAATAAGCCTAAAGAACTACTCTTCATAAACCACGTTCAGCAGTACGTCACCGACCATACCGAGCGTGGTTTTTTCTATGTGTTCAAGATTGTCGTTCAGCGTGTGCCACACCTCGGGGAAGCATTCGTTGCTGCTCTCAGGATGTAGGTCGATGATGTCGATGGTGGGAATGCCAGCGATTTGGTTCATCGGGATGTGGTCGTCGCTGATCATCGTGCCCAGTTCGTTGGTGAAATAAGGACGATAGCCCAAGTCGGCGGCCTTGCGCCAAACCTTGTTGCTCACCCAAGCGGCATAACCTTGCGAGTATGACTCCTTGGGGAAGTTGGGGTTGCTGCCACCCACCATGTCTAACAAGATACCGTAATAGGCTTTGTAGCCATACACATGCGGGTGCTTGGACCAATGTTGCGAGCCCAAGGCCCAGAAGTTCACTCTGTCGTCATAGTATTTTTCCGCATCCTCCTGATGCGGGCCATAGTCTTCGAGGTCGAACAGCACAATGTCAACACCCAATTTCTCGGGCAGTGCCTGCAAGTTGAATTGCCTGGCACATTCCAACAGCACACCCACGCCACTGGCACCGTCGTTGGCACCATCGATAGGCGTGCGGGTATTGGCTGCATCGGAGTCATGGTCGGCGTAGGGTCGCGAGTCCCAATGAGCACAGAGCACAATACGCTTCTTGGCCTCGGGATGAAACACGCCGACGATGTTCTTTCCATCGATACCTTTGTCGTTGAACAATCGTGTGCGGAATTCTTGCACGATGACCGTATCGGCATATTCGTTCAATTTGGCGGTGAGCCATTCGGCGCAGGCAGCATGAGCGGGCGTTTCAGGCACACGCGGCCCAAATTGGGTCTGCTTGGCCACAAACTGATATGCCGAGTCGGCGTTGAAGCTCGGCACGATGACCGTTTTCTTGGTTTCCTGTTTGCCGTTAGGGTTGTTCGTCTTTGGCTTTCCTGTGCAGGCTGCCAAAAGAAGGACAGCGGCTATGATGATGAGGTGGTTTTTCATTGTTAGTTGATTAGTGGCGGCAAAAGTACGAAAAATTGGGGAAAATAAATTTTGGCAATCCTCTTGCGGGTAATGATTTTTATGTGTACTTTTGCAAAGTCTCGTTATAACGATAGTTTATGGAAAACATCATTTTATATCACGGCTCGACAAAAGTCATCGAAAAGCCAGTTTTGGGCTTGGGTAATCCGAAAAATGACTATGGATTAGGATTTTATTGCACTGAAAACCTGGAACTTGCAAAAGAATGGGCGAGCACGGAACGCAGCGATGGCTTTGCCAACCAATATGAAATTGACTTTGAGGGATTGAACATCCTTCATTTGAACAAAGCGCCTTATCATATTCTGAATTGGCTCTCGATTTTGCTGCAAAACAGGACTTTTGTCCTTTCGCAAGGTCTACCTACAGAAGCCAAAGCCTATTTGTTGGACAATTTCTTGCCCGACTATGAACCCTACGACTTGATTATTGGCTATCGTGCCGACGACTCTTATTTCTCCTTTGCCAATGCTTTCCTGAACAACACGATTTCGTTGGAGCAATTGCGAAAGGCGATGTTTTTGGGAAAGTTAGGCGAACAAGTAGTGCTGAAAAGCGAAAAGGCATTTTCGCGCCTCGCCTTCAAAGAAAGCATTGTCGTTGATAGCAGCCAGTACTATCCGAAACGGCAGGCACGAGACCGGCAAGCACGAGAGGATTTCCAGAATGAAAAACTAACTGTTCCTCCCGTTGACGCCATCTATATGATTGATATTCTCAGACAAAAATGGACCAATGAAGACCCACGCCTACAATAGTTTGTACCTTGAAGATGCCATGAACAACCTCGGCACCATGCTCGACTGCGCCGTCCATGCCGCGCAGTGCGATCTGTTGGTCTTTTACGAGATGTTCCTTTCCAGCGGTGTTGCTTCGCAAATGGAAGCGGGTAATCCCCGTTACCTCTCGGGTATGTCAGGGATGGAATTGATGCAGCTGGTCTTGGAGAAGTCTTCGGACAAAACCATGCCTGTTGTGAACTATGTTCCCTTTGACCGCACACCCGAGTATTGGGCAGGCTGGGTTTTGGCCTATTACCAATGGTATAGTGCTTATTCGTTTTCTTTCATCCAAAGAAACGGTTTGAGTATCAGCACTGTTCTTTCCCTTTATCCCACCTTGCATGAAGCCGATCTCTCCAAGTTTGTCCAAACCGCAGATACGCTGATCCAACAGCATTTGGACACCCGAAAGAGCAGGCTGAAAGCTATCCGAAAACAATCCCATTTCACCCAAAAGGAACTGGCCGAACTCTCTGGTGTCACCCTTCGCATGATTCAAGCCTACGAGCAAGGCGACCAAGACATCCTGAAGGCAGAGGCGCAGACGGTCTTTGCTTTGTCGAAGGTGCTGGGGTGTACGCCTGAGGAGATTTGTGGGTGAAGTAAAATCGTGACAGCGGCGGCTTGATGGGCAGAGATTTATTACTTCCTTTTCTGTAAGTCTTTCAGTTTTTCCTGTGCAGCTTTGTAGCCTTGATTTGCAGCAAGCGTGTACCATATTTCTGCTTTCTCAAGGTTGGGTTTAACCCCCACACCTTTTTCACAACATACGGCATAGTTGAATTGTCCTGTTGCATCTCCTTGTAAAGCTGCTTTTTTATACCAACGAGCTGCCTTTTTCAGGTCTTTCTTTACACCTTGCCCATGCTGATAGCAAACACCTAAATCGTTTTGTGCCACAGGATCTTCTTGTATGGCTGCTTTCTTATATAGTTGCGCGGCTTTTACAAGGTCTTTCTTCACTCCTTGACCTTTTCTGTAGCAAACGGCAAGTCTGTATTGTGCCAGTGCTTCACCTTGTTTCTCTGCTCTTTTGAGCCACTCAACGGCTTTCTGAAGGTTTTTTCTCGTGCCATTACCTTCTAAATAGCATATCGCAATGTTGTATTGAGCAGGTGAAAAGCCTTGCTCAGCGGATTCCTTATACCATTGTACGGCTTTTTTCATGTTTCTTTCAATACCACTACCTTCTTCATAACAGATTGCGAGATTGTATTGAGCACGCTCGTTGCCTTGCTTAGCTGACTTTATATACCACTCAACAGCTTTGGCCAAATCTTTTTCAACGCCTTGGCCGTTCTCATAGCATAAGGCAAGAGCAAACTGTGCCATATCATGCCCAAGCTCAGCAGCTTCAGCATATAGCTCAGCGGCTTTTGTCAAGTTCGGCTCACATCCTATTCCGAGTTCATAGCATTCGGCACATTCTAATAATTCATGTGCATCAGGTGCTTGCGCGATATTGGCTTGCCCAATGATTGATTCTTCAAAGATGTCATTCTGTAAGGTTGTGGTGTTCCATGAAATACAATTAAGGCCTCCTCCTCTTCTGACGGCTTCCAATGCAGGAATGCCTAAAACCTCACAGTCTGGCATCGCATTGCTGATTTGTTCAAGAGCTTGCTCATCTTCTTCAAGCCCAAGCTGAGGCACAAGAATCAGCTTGCCTATCTGCAAGAAATTGATGTATGCCCAGCTACGGGCGTGTATCTTCTTGGTTTTGTAATACAAAGGAATCACTTCAAAGTGTTTTTCCAATGCCACACGGAAACGTGAGTAATAACGAGGTGAAATGTCGCCGTAGTTTGTTATTAGGACTTTGCCATCACCTGCAAAATGGATGATTCCGTCGCTGTGGCCAAAGGTCTCTTGGTGGTCCCAGGGCAAATACAGCACATCGCATTGGAAAGCATCCTTCAGGATCCTATCCACCTCAATGGGCGATTTGTCCCTATTTTCGGCAAAGACCTTCTCCGTCATCACGACGATGTTGCCGCATTTCACGACATTGCCGCCATCCAGAATCAGGTCAACTTTGACAGCATTTTGCAACACATGGGTCAGACGATTCTGTTGGGCTTGAAGCACCGCCTCGGGATTGGTTTGAAGACGAAGGCCTGTTTTATCTTGCAGATAATTAGGTGTGTACTTATAGGATACAAAGCGGTCTTCTGCTATCTGGATGGGCATGAAATCACGGCACCAGATGTCCTTGGTTTCCGTAAGGTAGGCATACGGAATTCCATTTGCTTCCAATACTTCAGCAATGCGCTGATTCAAGGTTGGGCATTTCTTTGGCAGAAGGTCAGAGAAATATACTGAACTAGTAAGGTTGTCGGTAATCATACATGTTTAATTTTCAATTATTCCAATTCTTTTATATTGCCATAATCTATTTTCTTGTAAATAGTCTTGCCCGTCATATTTGAAGAAATGAGGATTGGAAACTTTGGTCTTCAAATCGCCCTTGTTAGACTCATAGTCGTCTTTACTGACCTTTTGGGAATCCAAATACATTGCAACATTTCTTCGTGGACATTGTTCAATATCTCCATTTTTATTATCAGCTGCAATCCATTTTATTGTTGCTTCATTGTCTAATAATGAAATTCCTCCGTAAAACATATCGTCAAAAATATGTGTGGAACATTTATCAAAAGGAATGGTAAGGTCATTTAGTTTGTGTTTTTCTTCTTTACAAAACACTCTATACGACCTGATAAGGAACGAAACCCTGTATTTCTTTGTTTCGTTCTCAAAAGTTACATCAACTCCAGATTGGTGCAAATTGAAACTGCCAAACTTGAAATATGGGAAACCTCCGTTCAATTCAAACACTTTTGATTTGGAGGAGTGCTCATTAGTATGGTACATGATGTAGTCCTTAATGTCTCCTTCTTCTTCGTGATAATACAGTTCGATAGCGCCTAAGTCGATGATATACATTTCATTAACAAGGAAATAGCCGTTGCAAAGAATATTCTCGGCTATCGGATGAAAGCTTTCAGCTACGGATGCTTCATTCCAGTTTTCTGCTCTTTTTGTCCTTTCTTGATCGAATTGTTTTAGGATTTCAATTAAATTTTCCATAATGATTGGGTTTTGAATTTGCAGCAAAAGTAGGGAGTTGNNTTCGATGGCAACTTGATTATTCATAATGTTTGAGTTTTGAATTTGCAGCAAAAGTAGGGAGTTGGATTGGAAGCATTGCAAGAAAACTTGTTAAACTTTGTTAAAAATTTTCGAATATTTATTTACAACATAAATAACAAATTGTATATATAATTCTTTTCAGATTATTATAAATCAATAATATATGCAACACGGATATAGGCAATACTACTAGGCAAATTGTATTGGTTAGAGACTTATCACTATTCCATCAACTTCCTCTTCACCCCCCCAACCCCATAATAATCCAGCACATAAATTGGGAATGAGTATTGAGTCGTTCTTATTTTTCCGTTGTATATTATTGTATATCATTATTATATCCGTTGATTTCCAATTAAGCAGGTTTCAGCGTGCTTATTTGGCAACTCAATCAGATGGAACAAAAAAAGGCGTAATCCTTTCGGATTACACCTTTTTCAATAGTGTTTTGAGCAGTACCTTACTTGACCTCCTCAAAGATGTGCAGTGCTGATAATCAGTCTATTATGCGGACATGTTGCAAATATGTTGCAGATATTTGATAAACAAATGGACTGCGTAAAGCATTGATTTTGAATTGATTTGCAAAGATACGAATTGTTTCTGATAAACAAATAGAGGAATGACAAAAAGGTGCTAAAAGGGCACTTTTGAGAGCCTGACTGACGGACAAAGGGTGCGGCCTATAAGCTTGATAAAGAAGGGATTGACTGACCTCCGCACCCTTTGGCTGGCAGGCAGCATATCCGAATCCCAAACACTGCCGGAACAGGCTGCGGATGACCGCCCGAAATGGTGAAACGAGAGCGGGAAAACGCAACCCAATATTTAGCCGAGGGCTGACAAAGGTTGCGGCCAAGAAGCTTCCTAAAAGATGCGCCACTTACCTCCGCAACCTTTGGCAGACATCGGATTAACAATAACACTACAACCGACCAAGAGAGCTTATTTCGCGCCTTACGACAAAAAAGAAAGGCACCCATCAGGATGCCTTTTCGATTACCGTCGTTATCTCTTGGGTTGTCAGGTCGTCGGGACGGTCTTACCGACCTTGCGACCGACCTTCTCGGCTCTCGTCTTGATGATGAACGAGCCGAAACCACGGAGATAGACATTCTCTCCCTTGGCGGCATAAGTGAGGTAGAAGCGGACGGAATCGCCCACTTCTGCCCAATTGCCGACAGGGATTTCCACACCCATACTTGGGTCGGTCTCTTCGGTGTTGAAGATGCCGATCTTCTTCTGGGTGATGTTGTAGGCCACAGCGATGAAGTTGGCTTCGGCAGGCTTGCCGATGGCCTCGGCAACTTCAGGTTCTGCGAAAATATCCAACACACCGTTGGTGTCGGTGACCAGGCATTCGAGCATCGGCGAGTCGATGCGCTCACCGTTGCCGATGCCCTCCAGCGTGGAGAGGTCAACGGTCTTGACATCATCCACAACGGCAGCGGCGGCAGCCAGCTGGCGAGTGAACATGTTGCGACGGGTCATGCCACGGTTGACGGATGGAAAGAGCGAGATGAGCTGCTCATCGCTGAGCTGCGAGACGAGCCCTTGCAGTTCCTTGAAGAAGTTGCGCTGCTGCACTTGTGCTTCAGTGCGCGGGTTCCTGACCGACTGGGGACGGCCTTTCATGTAAGAAATGCCGTTCCATGAAGCACCAATGACGGTGCCAACCTTACCTTTGAAACCACCGAGGATTCCTTGTTTGATTTTTCCCATAGTGCTTTATTGTTTAGGGGTTAGACATTGAGTTTATTGGCCTGTGCGAGGGTTGCGACCCTGACGAGCTGGACGCTTGGTCACGGCCAATGTGCCGAAACCGACGAGGACGATTTTGGAGCCCGTGCTGAGCATAAAACCAGCATATTGGTCGGAGCCAACGCCGAAGGCATCGAAATNNGTGACATTGGCCACAAAGATGGTGGGGTACTCGTCAGCATGAGAGGCGCGCCAATCGTTCTCCTCATCCCACGAAATGGTGATATTGGAGCGGTCGGCAGTGATGGTGACCTCTGGCAGCTCGGCAGTGGGTGCATTGCCGATGGTGCTCAGGTTGGCCAAGTCCACATGCTTGCTGTCGGCCTCAATGATGGGGTCAGCGGAAAGCTGTTGGACGATGGCGTTACGACGCGTCATGCCCTTGGGCGATGACGGGAACAGGAAGTTCAGCTGCTCGGCAGTAAGTTGGCTGGCGAGCCCTTGCACTTCCTTGAAGAAGTCACGCTGCACGGTTTGGGCAGCAGACTTAGAGTTTTTGACTGATTGCGGAAGGCCTTTCATATAGGCGATGCCATTCCACGACGAACCTATTACGGTTCCCACTTTTCCTTTGAATCCGCCTAAGATTCCTTGTTTAATTTTTCCCATAATATTGAACTTTTTTAAGGTTGTTGCTTTGTTTTAGTAGAACCCGATTCGGGTTGCTTTTGCACTTCCGAATCCTTCGTTTTCTTGGGTGGCCTGGCGGGTCGATTGATGACACCCAGAGTGCCAAATCCACCCTTTGAGCGACCTTGGCCAGTGACAAACATGAATCCTGAGAACTCATCGCGCTCTTCCCCATAGGGTTTGAGGCTGACTTCAAAGGATTGTTTGCCCGAGGCACCGAGGGGAACTCTGGAGGCCACGAGAAACAGCCGCTGCTGTGTGATGTTGGCCACGAGGATGACCGGGTAGTCTTCAGGGTGCTGGTCGCGGTAGTAGGTCACGCCATCCCAAGAGATTTGGAGGTCGGAACGATTGGCAGCGACCGAGACCGCCGGAAGGTCGGTCATCGGGGAATTGCCGAGAGTGTACATGCTGTCAAGGTCGACGGTCTTGGATTTGTCGAGGACAGCCGCATAGGAAGCCAGCTGCTTGACGAGCAGATTTCTGCGAGTCATGCCCTTGGGCTTCTTTGGGTAGATGAACTCCAAATCTTCGTTGGAGAGCGACATGGAAAGGGTGACGAGCTCCTTGAAATAGCCTTGCTGCATCTTCTGGCTGCTTGACCGTCCTTTTTTGTAGGACTGAGGCAAACCCTTCATGTAGAAGATGCCATTCCAGTAGGAGCCGACCACTGTGCCGACCTTGCCGCTGAAACCGCCTAAGATGCCTTGCTTGATTTTACCCATGATGTTGTGCTTTTTTGGGGTGAGTAACTCGGGTTATATTTTGCGAACCTGACTCGGAGTTGGTATAGAGTTGACCCCTACTTGACCTGGCTCCGAAAACCTCCTAAAAAAGCCGTCCCGAAGGGCGGCTTTTGAGGATGTCCGCGACAAGCCGTTAGGCGTTCTTCTTCGGACGGGCGGGACGCTTGGTCACGATCATCGTGCCGAAGCCCACAAGGGCAATCTTGGAGCCCGTAGCGAGCATGAAGGCGCTGAAATCATCGGTGGCTTCGCCGTAGGCGGCCAGACCGACATTGAAGGACTGGGCACCAGAAGCACCGATGGCAGCGGTGGAGTTGACCAGATAGACCTTCTTCTTGGTGACGTTGGCCACGAAGATGGTCGGATACTCGTCAGCGTGTTCGCTGCGGAAATCGCTGGCACCATCCCAAGAGATGGTCAGGTTCTCGCCAGCAGCGGCAACAGTGACATCAGGCATGTCTGCGGTAGCAGCATTGCCGATGGAGTTGAGGTTGGCCAGGTCGACATGCTTTGCATCGTCGGTGACGATGGGGTCAGCAGCGAGCTGCTGAGCGAGCGCATTGCGACGGGTCATGTTCTTCGGGGAGTTGGGGAAGAGGAAAGCCAACTGCTCGTTGGTGAATTGGCCAGCCAGTTCTTGCACTTCCTTGAAGAAGTCGCGTTGGATCATCTGTGCGGGGGTCTGAGGGTTCCTCACGCTTTGGGCTTGACCTCTCATGTAAGAGATGCCATTCCACGAGGAGCCGATGACCGTCCCGACTTTACCCTTGAATCCGCCAAGGATTCCTTGCTTGATTTTTCCCATAACTTTAAATCTTTAATGAGTGAATAAATAGGTTACTTGAACATTTTCCGCAAATGTATAACTATTTTATTTACAATAGGTTATAATGGTTTTGTCTGCTTTCCTTTGCAGTGTTTTGCGTTATGAAGGTGTCGAAGTTTCCCCTATTTCCTCCGTTTCCCCTGTAGAGGATTTGGAGGAAATGGAGGAAATCTTCTTCACTCTAAAAGGAAAGAGACAATTGCGCTTGGGGTCGTCAACGAGGTGGTTAAAAAAGCAAGTACCCTAACGGCAAACGGAGACCCGCATTAGTCGGGGCGTAGTTTATTTAGGGGCTTGGCTTTTTTAAGCACCGTACCCAAGAAGGTGACATTAAGCCGTCAACGACTTTTATCTTTGCGGCAACTAAAACCTATAGATATGGAGAAATACAACCAAATTCAGTATGTCATTGGAAAAGACGACTTAGAGGACATCATCAATGGTATAGTCGATGCACGGATGCAACGCTTCTTCGACAACAAGAAAAAGGAAACTGAATCTGACCAGTTAATCAAACCTAAAGATGCCGCAGACCAACTTGGTGTTAATCTCACGACTTTGTGGCGGTGGCATAACGAAGGCTATCTCACTAAAATATATGTGGGATGTAAACCTCGCTACAAGCAAAGAGACATCGACCGAATACTGAACAAACTATAGTAATTTAGGGTGGCGGTGGGGACGATGGTGGTACGGAGCGGAGCGACACCTTTCCGAATGCTCGACTTAGGGTGGTAGGTGGGGTAAGTGGTGGCACTTAGGAGCGAAGCGACTGCCCTTCTTTCCGAATTGTCAAAATAGGGTGGTTGGAGGGGTACGAGGTGGTACAGGAGCGGAGTTTACGAAGCGACTGTGCTTTCCAAATGTTCTACTTAGGGTGGTAGGTGGGGTTTGATGGTGGTTGCCTGAGCGGAGCTTTAGCGGAGCGACCTGTTCCAAATTCTGGGGTGGTGGTCGGGGGTGACGGCGGCACGGAAGTGCGTTGGCTCAGCAGGTAAGGGGGAAAAGCGCCTGCGGCCTATAGGGGCACGGGATGACAGAACCGAGAAAGAGAAATCAGCGCAATGAGAGAAAACAGAACGGGAATCCCTATCCCTCGCGCCCCGTTCGCGCCAGGGAGCCCGACCCGCCCGACAGGAGTCCGCGCACGGTTTCAATCCGAAGCGGCGGCGGGCGTGCCTTTGCGGCGGCGACCCCGAAGAGGCAGGCACCAGTATGGCCATTGCGGGCAGAGGTGGCAACGATGAGGGGGCGAAACAAGATGCGCTTTAGCGCTCCACAAAGGGAACCGCCGGGCGGACGCGCAAGCAGGGGCGCAAAACAAAAGGGGCGCGGCGACCCCCGCTAATAAGTTGCGAGGTACGAGAACCGCTTGGGGGTTCGGGGGGCGACAAGAAAGCCCCGAGCGAGCAAGGAGCCACGAAAGCGGCTGGCCTTGGAGACGCAAACGCTCGCTGGAGCCGCGCCAGCGGAGCTAGCGGAACGAGTGTCGCGGGACAGCGAAGAGCAGCGGCGGTGTTGCGCAAGGGCGGCAACCTGAAAAAGCGCACGACGAAGGAGCTCAGCATTTTTTCAGATTGACGCTCGACTTGACCCTTGCCAGCACCAAGGCAGGCGCAAGAAGCGGCGACGCAGGGAACACCGATTTCCCCCTCCTGCTGAATTAGGTAGGTTGGGCGTTGGGCAGTAGTGGTTATTTCAACCACTTCCTATACTTGATCCAGACACGGAGCCAGATGCGGGCGATGGCATCAATGGCATCACCGAAAATCATCTTGCTGTACTTGTCGAAGTCCTTACCCCACTCGGTCTGCTCCATGAACTCTTGCATGGTCTGCGTGTTCTTGAAGGTCTCAGGGACGAGGTAGTAGGAGAATAGATAGGAGTATTGCGAGACGGCACTCATGAAATCCCATGTGTTGCCGTTGTCGCCTCCCCAACCGTGGATATACTTCCTTGTGGCCACATCGTTCTCAACGTCCAAGACAAAGGGTGTTGGATTGAGTGGTAGCGGATAGCCATCGGGGTCATAGAAGAAACGGTTGTTGTCCTTGTCAATCTTGTAGGACTTGTTGACCTGGTCTTCCCATTTCTTCTCGATGGCTCCGTGGATGCCCTTCTCGTCAGAGAATGGGCGACTGTCGCAATGCAGCGGCATGTGACAGTCGGCAACATAGTGACTGAGGATGAAGAAGCGCATAGCGATGTGGTTCCCAGTCGTGGCGATAGGACAGCCCCTATCCTCGCGGTGCAGCATCTTGAAGTTGTCAACTATGCTGTGGGAAATGGATTCGCAGCGGTCAGCGCAGTTGCCGCTGTCGAAAGCATAGGGTTTGTTGAACAACGGCGATGACTTGCGCATCTTCTCGTAGATGGTATGAGTGGAAGGCAACTTGCCGAATGTGGTATAGGGGCCATCGTCCGAAGGATGGTACTTGACAATGTGGCTGGTGCTCATGTCTTTGAACACCTCATCGGGGTACCAGGCACCTTGTATGACGAAGTCACGATAGTTTTTGAACCATCTGACCAAGGCTTTTGCTTCCTTGCGGACATCTTCACTGACACCTTTGATAACGGATTGGTCTTCGGTGGTGGCGATGACTTCCAATCGTTTGATAGCCATGAAGGCTATCCAAGCATGTGAGTATTTCTTCATAGTATTGCTGTATTGATGCCTCAAAGATAGTAAAAGTTTTTGAGATAGCAGTTGAGTCAGCCGCTGGCGGGGTTTTTGCTCGGTTAAAGCTTCAGGATGTGCGACAGGCGCGACGGCCTTTCATAAGACTTTCGGAGAAGTAAGGGCTTCAAATTACCATGAAGCCGCCCTGGGCATGTGTCGTTTCTTTTAGTTGGCAGTTAGGAGTTGATAGTTAGGAGTTATTTCGTACTAACGTGCTAACGTACCAACGAGGGTTGAGAAACGACTCTTGCACAGGGCGATTGAGAAGTGGTAGCAGGCCGTCGCGCGGGGCTGGGCGGTGTTGTCGACGAGCAGAGTGGTCTCCCGCAGGAACGAGGACAGCCACCCTGCTCGGCGGCATTACCGCACAGCATAGGGGAGGCAGGGTTAGAGCTTTCTTCTGCAAAAACCATGACAGCGGCGGCTTGGTCGGTAAAGCCTAATTGGTGGTGCTTCAGGAAAGATGTGGCTAAAGGTTACGGTAGTGGCATTCCCTACGGGGTGCGGCTGCTGGTATTGGCCGCGGAGTGGAGTCCACAGGCGTTTTTGGGTGGGTGACGGGCGACCGACTGCGGCGGGTGTGGCTTATTCTTACAACAAAGCATTGAGGCGGTGATGTAGCCAGCGACCTGACGACGGACTGTAGCGGAGCGAGCAGACAACAGCGGAGTTTACGGAGCTATTGTCTGCCCGTCGGAGCGGAAGGGAGTTGTCAGGGCGCGAACCTCAGTAAGAGCTAAGGGAGTTCGTTTGCGTTGGCAACGCCTGTGAGTGACCGTAGCGGCGAATGGCAGCAGCTTTGGCTTGTGCGGCTGACGGGATGAACACGATGTGGAGCACCTCGACGAGGCCTGCAGGATTGGGGTAGGCAGCGCGGGCCGCGTTAGTGGAGCGATGGACACAGTGAGGTACGAGCCGTGTCCGTCGCGGAACGGTAGCGGCTGTAGCACTGCCGGACACAAGACAAAGGCTTCGGCGGGGCGCGGAACACCTTGGCGGGGCAAGGGATTAGCGGAACACCTTGACGGGGTTAGGCGTAGACTTTGAACACTCTGCGGGGTTGGTTGAAGAGTTCTTTTCGGCTGGTCATGAATTCATCGTACATTGCGCGGTATTCCTCTTCGTTTTCTTTGAGATCTTCTGCACGGTCTTCCTCGGGGATGCCTCTGTCTCTTTGCTCCTCGATGACAAACAATTCGAAAGTGTAGTCTTCCATGAACTTCAAGTATTTGTCATCTTGACCTGTTAGGCGCAGGAACTCGAAAATGAAGAGGGAACTTTGGGTGTGGGTTAATTGGTAAAAGAGGAGCCAATTCATGTTTTTTTGGTTGAACTCATAATCGTCGGCGGGGATGTCTTCGTCGGCGATGTCGTTGTAGAGCTTATTGTAGGCTTGCCAGGCTTCCATCCTTACCCAGTCCTCTTCTTCGGGGGTAAGTTTCAGTTCGGCGAGAGCTTGTTTGTAGGCGTTGAAAGGCAGGACACCTCTGCTTTCGGTAAATTCGTCTTCGGTGTCCGTAATGGTTTTGTCGCACATGATATAGAAATGGCGGCACTCGGGACATTGTTGGGTGCGTGAGGCAAATTGTACGCCTTCAACTTCCAAGCGTCCATCAGACCACATGCAAGGTCTGCCTTTAGGCATTATTCTTTGGCCGACGCGTTTGATGGTTCCGCAATGGGGGCATTTCAGAACAAAGGAAAAGGATGTGTCCATGATGTATATCTATTTGTTCGACTTTGCAAAGGTATGATTTTTTAGATTTCGTTATGCGTGCTGTCGTGCTAACGATGTTTCTTTTACATTCTGTACTTTAGCAGCTCTTCGCCTTTGGGATAGAGCGGCATGCCGTCCTCGTAGTCTGGGTCAAGACTCTTATCGGCAATGTACTTGCCAATATCGAAGCGGCCGATGGAGACTTCATCATCGAATCGGAAGATGAAATAGTCGCCCTTGGGCTCTCGTGGATATAAAGCTTTGCGCATCCTTTCCTCTGACATCACAGCGTAATCGTGGATGCGGAATACATGATATTTGTTTTCTTTCTCATGATCTTTTTCATAGAGGATAGCAAACAAGGGACGCTTTTTCCTAATGCTGTATTGCGTCATGGAACCAGGACGGTCGGGGTCAAGACGGACATTGTAAATCAACGTGCTCTTGTCATTCTTGCCCGTAATCCAATCCCAATGCTCTTGGTCGTGATACATGCCGACCACAAAATAGTTGTCAAGATACCTTTCGACATGATAATCGGGCAGCCAATCCTCTGGCGTTGATGTGTAAGGATGTTCGATCTGATAAGTCTCTACCTTCTCTTCCAAATCTTGCTTGGGATTCACGCCCAAATCAACCTTGGTGATTTCGAACAGGTCTTCAAGGAGATGGTAGGTTTCGGAATCTTTTGTGTCTTTATTCTTTTGCTTCTCTAAAGCCAAAGAATACAGGTTCTTGTCGCCATAAGGCCTATAGAGCTTGCCCTGCAGCTCCTTGAAATGCTCTTTGATGAACTCTTCGCCTGCCAAGGGATTGCCTTTACATTTCATGGCATAGAAATCGTACTTATCGGCAAGCACCTGGCGAATCTCATCGCGGAAGATGCGACGCACTTCCTGCTTCCAGACCGCCTTCTCGTTTTGCCTGTTGCGGGCATAGAGATAGATGACGTAGAGGAAGTTCACGTTGTAGTGAGAGAGAATCAGTGTGTCGCGGTCGAAGAGACGATTCTTGAACTGGTTAGAGACATAAGTCTTGTGAACTTCCTCGCCCTCTACCAACTCAGTGACAACCCTAATGTTCTTTCCATCGTTGTATCTCTTCTGCTCATCGACAAAGGCACTGATGAAGAAGTTGGGGATTACGTTGTAGCCTTCGGTCAGTGGGTCGGCTTCATCATCGCGCAGCCTGATGCCGGCATATTTCTTCTTGTCTTCCTCATATTCCTCAGCGGTGCGCCAGTTGTCTTTACGGCCATTCACAAACAGGTCAATGTTCCACTGTATAACGTTGCGGGCATAGGTAAACTGCTTGTAGATGCTTTCGTTGCCCAATTTATTGCCTGCCTTGTAGTATTTGGAGTCACCGATATAATAGATTTGGTCTTGCTGGTCGTTGCTGATGGTGAGGCCGTCGTAGGTATAGAGGTGGTCAACACGTTTGCCATCGGGTTGGTCAGCCAGACCCTTGGGAATGTTGCTATGAGGAGTGCCTATCAGTTCGTCGATCATTGCCTCAAATACCACATTGAAGCTTTTGGCCAAGATGTACTCTTGGGCGCGAGTGTTGATAGCGATGCGGTAGGTGTTCTCAAAGAAGGCATAGCACAAATCCCAAAGCTGCAAAGCTTTGTCGGAAAAATACTTGTATTTGATTTGCATCAAACGGGTCTTGCCCATGCCATTCATATACTGGCGGAACTGCTTGCCGCAGATCAAGTCGTATTGAATGTTGATGGGCGTGTGAAATCCATATTCTTCGTTTAGGTAGTTGAGAATGCTATAGAAAATGACAAACAACTCCTCCTCATAATTTACAATGCGTTTCTTGTTGACCGGATTGGTATAGACTACATCGGCATCCTGAACGAAGGCTTGAGTGTGTGAGATGGTGCGTGTCCAGTTGATTTTGTTGTTGCCTCTGTGGAGGTTTTTGATGGTGAAAAGCACAAAATCACGATTCTCTTTATTGAAGTCGATGAGCGACAGCACGATGTCGAGATAGGTATTGGCACGATGGCGGACACCACGACCTGCTTGCGGAAGGTGCTTGTAGAGGATTGCCTTTGTGCTAGGGTTTGCCTTGTAGAACACGCTTAGGGCACGGTAAATCCACACAGAGAATTCGTAGATGAATTTACGGTATTCCTTGCTCAGCTTTTCTTGCCCTTTTGGGGTAAGCACCTGTTCGGGGCTGACGGTTTCGCCAGAGGGCAATTCCATGCCTACCAATGTTTCTTGCTCAGTGAGCAGTACCTTGGGCAAGATGAACACGCAATCGTGCAAATTTGGGTTATAGAAATAGCCCACATATTGCACGCTCACCTTTTTGTCAACATCCTGAAGGACGTAGATGTCTTTTAGGACTTCTTCGACGAGGTGGCTCTCATACTGGTGTTCTTCAAACAGGATATACATCAGTTGCTCTCTTCTTTCTTCTTTTTCCAGTTCATCACGCTATCGATAAAGCCTTTCAGTCGAGTTTCATCGACTTTTTCTCCTTCCTTATCGTAGAAATCGGGGAAGGTCAGTTCTCTTGTCTCTTCCTTGCCGTCCACTATCTCGGTGAATGTAAACAGAGAGGTATCTTCAAAGCCATAGTCTTTGAACACGTCGTTCCACAGGTAGAAGATGACCTTGGCCACGAAAGTGTCGGCTTTGATAATGCCATCATCATCGGCCTTGCAGAAGAAGTAGCCCAACTGTTTGTCGGCACTTGAGGTCATCGAGGCGATGATTTGATTTATTCTCTCGATGAAGGCATACCAATCGTACTCAACTTCATCATTGAGTTTGATGCGATAGTGTTGGTCAGGATGGTCCTTTATCTTTAAGTATTTCCAATCCCAACGGCGTTTAAAGGCTGAATCGATGGGGAACAGCGACTGATCGCTGGTGTTCATCGTAGCCCAGATATAGAGGTTGGAAGGCAACACCAACTTTTTTCCTTCCTTCACCTTTTCGGGAAAATCAGTACGTGGACTATTTGCTAATTCTTTTGCGATATAGTCAGCGAGGTCGGTATCGGCATCGATGGGATATTGCGATACTCCGTTTTTGCGGTCAAGGAGTTGGAAGAGGTCACCGAAAATTTGGGCGCAGTTGCCACGGTTGATTTCTTCGATAATCAGATAAACATCATCTTCGGTATTCCAAGCGGTGGTGTATGCTTTGGTGAAGGCTTGGGGGACAAAGCGGTAAACAATTTGCTCTTCTTTAGTTTCCACACCATTCTTTGTGATGATGTTTTCCTTCATGGTGGGTTTGTATGCGCCTACGAATGTGGAATAGTCGCTATCGGGGTGGAAAGTGACGCGGAAATTCTGCTTTCCTTTTTCGTCCACTTCTGTTTTAATGGTATGAGACTTTCCCGTGCCAGGAGCGCCGTAGAAGATTTGTTGGAGAGATGAAACGTCGTCTTTTTTATTAGTTTCTTGGTTGTCAAGACTAGCAGATAAAAGCATGTGCTTCTCGCCCTCTTCAAACAAATCAACTAAAGCATCATACTTCGCATCACCGTTTTTTATTGTACGAACACAAAAGCTTCTTCCAAGTTTTTCAAACAGCAACAAACAACCTTTTGTCAATTCATCGTTATTTTGGGCAAGATAAGAATTTAGCTTCGTGCTCCAACGCAAATTAGTCGCCGGTTGGATTTCAATTATTTCAAATGTGCGTGGGTCACTCGCATGGCAAATATTTATGCCCACATTATGTTTTAATTCGATTTCGCTTTCAGGAACATTAAAAAAGTCAATTGCAACTTTTTTTGAAATGTCTATCTGGTTTCCTTCTACTTGAAAATCAGATACTCTGCATATATAAATAATGTTCATGGTATTCTTTATTTAAAGTGTTCAAAAAATGCTTTTTTGTCATCTCTTTTATAGGGGACAGTAACTTTCCCATATTTGGTAGTAAGTAAAGTCATATCATTGTTATTATCAACTGAAATAATATTAGACAACTCGTTGAGTATATGCTTAACTGAACCAATGTTCCCCATCTCTCCACCAAACAATGCAGCTCCAGCTGTGGCTAAATTAGGTTTGTTAGGATGATTCTCTAAATAATCCGCAATGCCATTAACGAGTATTATTGAAGGTACAACATTTATAAACCCTTTTTTTGTGTAGGGGTTGGGAACATAATACAACTTCGCCCATTTATGCAAATAAGAAAAAGCCTCATCTTCGGAGATATTATGATCAAAACGAGGAATATATTCGTCTTCGTCTTCATAATATAACCCTAATTGAAGTGCAAGTTGGTAAGGAGTTCTAAAGTATGCACCACCGTAATAATCTCCCATATAATTACGAAAATCTTGCTTCTTCATTCTTTTTTTGGGAAGAAACCCCACAAGTTCAACAACAGTATAAACTGTTGCTGTTCGCCATTTACATATTGGGTCAGATTTTGTTTGGTCGTATTTTACCATTTGACGACCACTTTGATTTTGTGCCATATCAATGATTTTTCCAATATTCAATTAGTGATTGTTCTCTCTTTTCTATCTCATTAAGAAGGTTATCATCAAAATGAATAGGGTATTTATTTCTTTCGATTTTGTCATCAACCTTAACAGATTCATATCGAATGCCACCTGTCATTTTATCAAGAAGTTCCAAGTAATCATGACCAAGGATTTGCCATTCTTTTTTATCTAATAAATTCTCTGCTGCTGCTATTTGAATTGACCATTGCTCTGCAATAGCTCTTGCAATACCGGGGAAGGTTTTACTGCGCCATATTTGACGTTCTTCAGGCGTTTTAGTTTTTGTAAATCCATCAGAATACCACTTCGGCTGAGATTTCCCACTCCCAAAATAAATACGTTCTCCTTTATCATCAGTTGCTTTGGATGGATGAAGAGGCCTAAGATTTTTAATCCATAAGCATGTGTTTTTTGAAAACGGATCGCCAAACATATATGGTTGAACGGTTTGGTCTGGTTTTCTCCATCTTGTGCTCATGATACCAACAGGATTCTCTATCGCTATTCGTTTAACATCGGCACTTGCTAAAAACATAAAGAAGTTTGCACCCTCTTCTCTATTCTTTGCCCTGTCAGGGTATCGCGGATGAGGTCTCCTTTCACTAAAAGGCTTGTCTTTGTCGTCTGGATGATAGTACCATTGGGCGCCGCTTACGGCCAAATAAGTGCATGGAGGATGACCTATCATTATATCCCAATCACCAGTTATTTTTGCTTTAGAGCCGTTTTGAAGCACCAAGTCGGTCTTATCAAGCACAGTAGCAATATCATGGTCAAAATGCCATTCGGGATGAGGCTCAACTATATCAGTGCCAAAAACAGTTCCGCTGCATTTGTATAAATCACAGCTATAAGCATTATGGCCTAAAGCTCTGAAAGCCCTGCAGCATGCTTGGCTTTCTTCACAGGCTATTAGTATATTTAGTTTTCGTTTCATATCTTTTTATCCAATACATCCGCAATAGCATGAGCAATATTTCTTGCAAAAGAAACAGGCACAGCGTTTCCAATCATTTTAAAGCAATAGGCGGTAGACCCAAGAAACATGTAGTCCAATGGAAAAGACTGCAAACAAGCCGCTTCTCTGATTGTTATTGAACGGAGTTGTTTCGGGTCGGGATGAATAAACATCAAGCCATCTTTATATAAATGAGCTACAACTGTCGGAGAAGGTTTATCCCATTCTAAGTTTCTGTATTTTATATGGTTTGATTTCTTTCCTGTTATTTTAGTATAGAAAGAAAGCCTTTCTTCAGAAGATGCATGATTCATGTCATTCCCCAACCATTCACGAAACACCTCGATGTCTCGTTTACTATGGTATCTTGCTTCATTAAGAGTGTATGGGTTTTTACCGATAACAACATGAGAGACATTCTTACCGTCTATCTTCAACGGGTCAGCTAAAGGTTTAAACTTAGGCATTTTTCCAATCGCATCTTTTACTGTAGTTGTTTTTGATGATTTTCTATGGGTTAATGACGAGTAAATCTCTTCAATATTGATTTTTCCTCCATCACGAGAACCAATTATTATGATACGGTTACGCTTTTGGGGAGTCTCATAATCTTCAGCACAATAAACGGAGTTTTTAAGGTTTTCAGGAGTTCTGATATGATATCCTATTGCTTCGAATGCCTCGTAAATTCTATTTTTTACAGGGATGCCGCCTGGACATGCGCTCAAAAGGCCGGGTACGTTTTCAAACACAAAAGCTCTAGGCTTGAAAGCGTCAACTACTTTTACAAAACTTTCGAAAAGATAATTTCTGTAATCAAACTGCATCGAGTGAGGATCTTGTGCACGACCTGCAATAGAATAGGCTTGACATGGGGGGCCTCCTATGATTAAATCAACATGCTTACGGCCAACAATACCTTTCAATCCTTTTTTTTGCACCAATTCAGCATTGGTTGTACCATATTGCAGCACAGTTTCTTTACTCCACCCGCCATTGATTAGTTCATCGGTCTTCTGAATATCAAAGCACACGACACGTTCCTCTGCTNNGTCGGCAGCGTCAGATGTGTATAAGAGACAGGATTAGTTCATCGGTCTTCTGAATATCAAAGCACACGACACGTTCCTCTGCTTCCTGCTCGCTATGGTTCCATTGCTGAACAAGTCGATTTCTCAAGGTGTTTACCATTGGCATTTCCCATTCGACATGTGCCAATGCTTCATATCTATCTGTCTGAAGGAATCCTTCAGATAGTCCGCCTGCTCCAGCGAACAAATCTATGAATGTATATTTTCTCTTTGTCACAAAAGTGCCCTCCTTTTCAAAAGAGGGCGCGGATGAGATTGCTAATACCAAGGCTTAGGACAGCCCACGTCAATACAATATCAGTCCACGCCCATAATATAGAGCGCAAACATCCGTGGCCTTGACTGCTGACGTGTTTCCTGAGGTCCTAATTCTGGTATTATCAGCCGTGTCAAGGATGTTCAAGACTCTGTGTTTGTTATGTCATATTTTCAGTTTTACTCATTATACAATCAAGCCTCGAAAGGCTTCAAAACAGTTTCTAATTCCTGAAGGCCGAGTTCATAGATGTCGACTCCTGCAGCTTCGCAGGCATCGAACGACTCTTCCATCAGGCGGTTGTACAGAATCACTTCATCATCAGTGAACGTCGGCGTTTTATCATCAAGGCTGATATAGTCTGCAAAGTCATCATCCGGATGGAAGTTGACCTTGCGCTCATCAACCAAATGATGAAAGAAAGCCTTAACATCGGCCACGGATGTGATGTGGGATTTCTCGTTCATTATCATCTTTTTTTATTCGATAAACACCCAACTATTCGCAATGTCCGAAATCTTATCATTGTCGGGTTCCAGATTGCCGTCGTCGCCTGTGCGCAGCAAGTCCTTCAGAGGATAAAGCTCGGTGGATTTACCCACCTTGATGGCTTCTTTGGCATCGGCCTTCATGGTGATTTTGCCACAACGCTTGCCGATGGCTAGAACATCATCAGCATTGTAGTTGCCATCGACATAGTCCTGGACGATGTCGTAGATGCGCTCGGCAAATGCGTGAATGTCTTGGATATTGCTCATATTCTGACGTTTAATTATTGTCTTGCTGGAGATGTTTGGTGATGTAATTCGGTACAAAGATAATAAAGATTTCCGAGACAGCAGACTAAATGAATAAAACTAGAGAAAAATCCCATGCACCGAAGGGGCACATGGGACGAGGGTTAAATGATGATAGATAAATCAATTACAAGAACCAAAGGTTGTTTTGCGAAGAAGGCATCCAGCCATTGGGGAAATGCGAGACGATTTCCGCGAGCATCTCGGGGTATTTGACCGTGACGGGAAGGTTTTGCTGCCTGACGGATTTCCAGTAGATGCGGCTGAACTGATAGACCTGTTCGATGAGCTGATTGATAACCTCGGTCGCTATGGGCTGATCTCCATTGTTAGGGCACTCGATACGGATTTTTACGGGGAATGGATAACCATCACGAGGATTAAACTTGCCATCATCGTAGCGGGTGTTATTGCAAAGCAGATAGGTGTGGTTGCCCAGGTTGACATAAGTGCCGCTATATGGCATTAAATCCTTATAGTCGTCCGTAATAGGTTGGAAAAGGAAGTAGTCTTCGGATTCGGTCTTGCTGATGGTGACGACATAGACAGGAATATCGACATCCAGTCTTTGCAGCGTTTGCTCAATCTCGTTGAACTCCTTTTTGTTCATCTGCTTATAGTAGTGAATGATGAGGCGTTCGGGCTTGTCGTTGACCTTCGTAAAGTTAATTATGGCGTTCTCGATGGAGCCTGCCAACTCCTTCAGCTCGTCCTTCTGGAAGAACTCAAAGGAGTTGAAAGCACCCGTGTTGTCGAAAGAGAACGCGGAGCCAATGTATTGTGTTTTGGTTTCCATGTTGCGGAAGGCTCCCACGCCAACTATCAACTCGTTTTGTTTCTGCACGGCCAAACACCAAGGCATTCCCCTCAACTTAGCATTGATGGCAATGGCCATATTCTGCAAAGTGTAAGCGAAGTTTGCATAGGCCATGCCCCTGCTGTTGATATGGGTATCGTCGAACTTGATAGCCTCCAGCATCTTGTCGGCTTCGATGCACTGGGACTCGATTTGATAGCGTTGCAGCTTTTGCTTGACCAGATAGTATACGTCACGGGCAGCACGATTCGAAGCGTGTTTTCCGATGGGGGTGAGATAAAGGGCGAGATACTTGCAGTCAGCCTCAAAGTTAGGGGCATTTCTCAACAAATAATCATCAAGCTCTTCCGCGATTTTGTTCTTGTCCTGGATTTCCAAAAAGGCTTTTGAGAACGTGAAGGGCTTGCCGATGTATTTTCTCAGGCCATCGAAGGTTTTCTTGTAGTCGTCCCGGAAGAAAAGCAGCAGATTGCGTGCGGTGTCCTTGTCTTCTTTCAGGAAGATGGAGATGATTTTAATGTTGGTGTAAGGGGCAGATTTATAGGGGCCACTATTCAGACCCCTTTGCGGGTTGCTGTCTTGTGTGTTTTTGCCAAAGATCAACTGCTTGCTGTCGGACGAGGTGAAGCCCACTTGCAGAGGATTGACTGACAAGAAGCCGTTTCGGTCGATGTTGAGAATTGAGCGAAAGTCTTCGTTGTCAAGGAACTGTTTGTAGAACGTGTTTATTTTTTCGTGGTATCGTTCGTATTTGTTGACGGGTTTGGCTGCACTACGCCCCTGATTGTTGGGTCTTGGACTGCTCTCATCGTCCATGCCCAGACCCAGGAAAGAAGTCAATTCCGGGTGAAGTTTCGGGTATGCCTTTGACGCATCGAAGTCTTCTTGCCTTGCGAGAAAGCGATACCTGTCAATTACATGTTCTTTGCCGTTATTATACACCACCCAATTGAATAGGCTCATTGAAGGTTGGACATCAGATAGTGGGTCGGCGCTGTCGAGGATCTTCTGGACAGATGTATTATATACTTTAACAGGGCGATTGTATGACAGAATCAACTGCGGATGCTGGTTGAAACGATCATAATCAATCTTGACTGTGTAGCGGTCAAACATGCTGTATTTGGAGTTACTATTGCCATTGTTGTTGAACTGCCACACCTCACAATCTTGGGTTATTTCGGATGGTTTAGCCATCAGACCACACTGTCGGAAATAGTGAATCATTTTGAGGTAGTAGAAGCGTTTGGCAAAATAGTAGTTGTCTGGGTTGGATAGGTTGACTTTGATGGGGTGGAAACCTTGTGCTGGCACATCATAGGTGGTGTAAATCTGGTCACAAGGTGACAACTCGGGGTAAGTCTCGCACAGTTCCACAGGACAAGTCTGTCTTGTCAGCTTGTAGGCTGGCGTTACTTTGATTGATTGCGTCGCGAAATAGATGTCGCGGGGTTTGACCTCAAATCTGAAGGCCAAGGCGTTGATGAAAAGTCCTCCTTTTCGGTTAGGTGTTGCCATAGTTGAATGGTTGTTGATGGTTAATGAATAATACAAGGTTATACAGGTGCATTAAAAAACTTTGATGCCCACAGCTTGTTTTTTGCCCAAAAAATTGAGTTGAGAGGCTTCGCTCGTTCAAAAAGCCCCAGTCGAACCTTGTTTGGCAAAAGTACAAATAATTCTTGATACTGCATAGATATTTATCGTTGTTTATGAGAAAAAGATATTAACTACAGACATTGTTGTTGATATATTCTGCAACTCTTTGTTGTAGAATTAAATAGAACACAAAGCAATGTTGATAAATGACAAAAGCCCCACGATTAATGGGGCCTTTGTTGACAAAAAACAATATGGAGGGTCAGCGTTTAAGGTATTTATTCTGTGCTTCGTGCAGAATTAATCCCTGTTCTCTGAACTTTGCGATGGTTTTCTCTGCGGTTTTTGGACGGATGCCGATGAGCTGCGCAACGGAAAGATAGGTGCTTCGGTCGAACTGCGCAGGCAAGGCATCGAAGAACCGCTGCCGAAGCTGTGTGGACTGTTGCATGGGATTGAGTGGTGTGTCCTTGGGAAATTCCTGAAACACGCGGGAAGCGTGTTGGATAAGCACACGAATGATAGCGACAGCCGTGTTGAAGTCATCATCTTCACACATCAGCGGATTGGGCACCTCGCCAAACTCGTGGATGCGAAGGACAGAAAGAATCATCGCAATGCGGTATGTGATGAGACCGAGCCGCCGCACGGAGGCAAGGAAGTCGTAGCCCAAAATCTTGACATATCCGTTTTGTATCTCTTGGAACAACTCATGGAATTGCTGTCGCTGCGAAGCAGTGACGCAAAACATCAAAGAGGGGCTTTCTAAGAGAATCTGGTAAAGATTATAGTAATCCTTGCCGAGTTGACGGAAGTAATCGTCGATGGGTGTCTGGTCTTGATGGGCAAAGACATCGTGCCACTCCAAATCGACATTGAGGCAATAGAAGATGAAACGGCTGAAAAGGCCGTTCTCTGCATCAGGGATGAGGCTTTGGATTTGGCGCGGAGTGCCGGACAAGAGTGCAGAAAGACGAGGCTTCTTGATTTCGGTGTATTCATCATCCTTGACACGGCTATAGGTGATGGTTTCGTGGTGAAAGGCCTTGCGGAAACCATCGGAGTAGTTGCCGTAGTCGGACTTGAAGGCATTAACGAGAGTGTCGCCTTCGGTCTCAAACATGATGCCTGTCTCGCCATTGTCCTTCAAAGTCTTATAGAACTTGGTGGAGCTGGTGTTGGCAGGGATGAAAAGGACGCGACGCGGCGGCTTTTGCGGCTGCTCGCAACTGTCTTTATTGCGGACATACTCAGACAAGCGGCTTTGGTAGTCGGCCATTTCAGCCTCATATATGGCGGCAAGGCGGTCGTGGACAGGCTGGACGATGTGACGGCATAGCGACAGACGGCCTTTGCCAGCTGAAGCCTGAGCAGTGACGAACAAGAAGAGATTGGGAAAGACTTCGCGGTCGTCATAAAGTCCGTACACATTGGGCATGCAAGCTGAAACAACGGCAAGGGTGCCAAGGATGAGCATGTCGGCATCCTGAGGTGAGTTTGCCTTAGCCACCACTTGACGAAGGAACAAGGGAAGCGATTCGCTGACCTTGTCGGAGAAAGTGGGCATGGCAATCTGTTCAAGGGTGTCGGTCATATCCTCCGTTTCCCCCGTTTCCTCCAAATCCTCTACGGAGGAAATGGAGGATTTGGGGGATATGGAGGAAGCTGCACCTGGTTCAGAAGAGGAGAGCATAGACTCCCCCGGCCTACGGCCACCCCCTCTCAGAGGGGGACGGATTCCGTGCTGTTGGGCGATATGGAACAAGGAGCGGGGCGTAATGCCCGACCCACGGGAGCGAAGGCAAGCGGAGTATTGCTTGTCGGCTTCTGCTTGGTCGTAGTCCGCATTGAAGCGGCTGAGACGGTGGAAGAAGTCGCGGCCATCTTCGCCCAAGGCTTCGACGAGGGCAAAGCCGATGTCGCGCCAACATTCATAGCCAGCAGTGATGTCGATGGCGGAGGCTTCGACCTGTTCAACAAGG
>LXOW01128712.1_pt1 | contig 34991 bp, 41 predicted proteins | sample 1368591 | NCBI WGS metagenome assembly LXOW01 (sample SAMN04884650, study PRJNA319009) | bovine gut metagenome | isolation source: Cow rumen | host: Bos taurus | place: Italy: Legnaro (PD) | collected 2014-07-09
ATGAAACTTTTATCGTGAATAACCGTAGGTTGTTTCGTTATCTTTTTCTGAATTTCGCTTATAGTTTCTTGCAACTTTAACATTGTTCCACTCAGAGTTTCTATCCACGTCTTTTGGTCTGCAATAACCTTATAAAGCTGACTCTTCTCTTTCACTTCTTCCTCTAATTTTCCTCTGAGTTCATTAATCTGTTCTTGTTTGTTGTTTACTTTATTCTGGAACTCTTCTCTGAACANNCTATTGGTTTTTTGAACGCTTCACTCTCTAGCTTCCATACATTTCCTTTCTTTACTCCCTCCTGTAAATCCATAAATACACTCTTTACTTCCATGTTACCAATTAGAAAATAAATCTGATTGTACTATAGTCAGAGCGTCTACATTTTTAAAATTTAAGAAAAAAGACTGATTGCTCAGTCCTTTCTCTATTATATAAACTATGGGTTATCTAGTCTTCGATTCATATCACGAATGCTAAATACCTTAACACTCGGTATGCTACGATTAATGCAAATGGCACAACCAATAAATATATATATCGTGGCACGAATAATAACATAGCGAATATAGATTGTCGATTGATTCATCAGAATCATCAATCTATGAAGAATGTTGCTACCACTATTAGCAAACAGATTCTTGCGACATTTCTGTCAAACTGTCTTTGTTTTTGTGCTGTCATTTTAGGTTAGGGTTAAGATATAAATCTTATATTCGAGAGTATATACAAATGTAAATAAAAGTCAACCCTATTTTTATAAATTTATTTTGACTTCATACGATTGATTGCTGCAACTGGGTTATGATATTCATTGTATCTTTTTTCCTTTTCTTCATTCAATTTCTCTATATTAGCTTTCAATTCCTCTCATGGAGTTTTCTCTGGTATCTTACCTCTATTCTCTACAAAGTTCTGAAATGCGTCTTTCTCTCATGTGTTCTTTAATCTTCATCACGCATAGCCCCATAAATACTCTAGGTCTGAGAATCATGGGATTGATAATATGAAATCCTCATATCAGTTGTCAGAAAGCCACTGCAAATCCTCCAGCACTTCTGACATAGGATATTTCTTTTCTTTTTCCTCTTCTGTCATTCACGCAAATTCTCATCATATACGAGTATCTTTATCAGCAAATCTAGCATTTATCCTTTGTACTTTAGGCACAAACTTTCGATAGTCATCTATGAAGTTTCAAGCATCATTAGCCATATCTACATCTCATGCAACTTCAAGTGCTGTCAAACCTGCTTGTACTACTGGGTTCTTAAACACTAAAGCTCATAATCATATTAGTGAAGCTATTTTCTTATGTTTACCTATAAAATCCATTACTGCTCATACTATTTTTGTTGGTCTAAGTTTACCTAATTTTTCCATCCATTGTGATGTTTTTCTCTGCCATGAAGTGTCAGATATAAGTTCCTTTATTGTAGGTATAGTTTTATCTTGTGCTGCTTTTGTAGCTGCCTTACTTTTGAAGTTACCATACGCTTCCTTTAGCCTTCAATATTTTGAATATGTGGCTCATGCTCATTTTTTAGTTTTCTCTAGTCATGACGCTACATCTTCTCATATAATCTCATACATCTTGTCTGTCAGTCTTTTTTCTGCAGAAGTTGCTTTATCTCATCAGATATATGCTTCAGATGGATGAAAAGTCTGCTTGAAATCTTCTAACTCCCTTAATGTCATCTCTCAGTCCCCAAAATCTTCTGTCCATCTCTCAATTATTGGAGCATAATATTTTTTCCAATCAGATTCATTTACATCTTTAAATAAATCTGGAGTTAATTTTTTTACATATGACTGTTTATTGTATTTAGATGTTGAAGCCTCGAATACTGGCTCTAACTCTGTCTGCCATTTCTCCCAAGCAGCATAATCTGAATCTACTGCCATCTTTTTATCTCATCATGCAATACCTTCTTCATTCAAAACGTCCACTGTAGTATCTCTCTTCCCCCAATCGTATCTCTTCATTTCGTTAGCCCATTTAGTTTGCTCCTTTTTAAGGGCATCATATCATGCGTCTCACTTCTTCATATTAGCGAGCTTCTTAGTTACTTTTTTATATTCTTCCTCTGCTTTATTATATTTTTTTGCTGCAGCCTCATCAACAATCTGTCTCTCTGTGTCTCTCTGGGTTGGCCTTGTAGCTCGATTATACCATTTATTTCAAACCCATTCAGTTCATGCTCATCAAAGTTCCCACAGTCACAGATTCCTTGCTGTTTTAAGCCATGAAGTAGACGTTCAATCTGACGCACTACCTCATTTCTTCTCGAACATTCATGTTCATGCTGCGTATGGGTTTTTTCGCTCATCCCAATGGTCAATATACGCATATAATGTATTTAAATCATACTCATTAGTTTTGGCTTTTTCGTTAAACCATTTGATTTGTTGCATACTCATCGAATCTGTACGATTCTTTATATCGCTATCAGATAATGTGCCTGTGCTTATTTTATTTCATATATAGCTGCCGACCTTAGTTCTATTGATTTCTTTAATATCATCTGCAGAGTTATGTACACTATCCAAGTCTTGGTTCTTATAAGTGAATCACTCTGAGAAGTTTAATCAGCCTTTTTTACTTGTTTCTCACGAGATATTACTCTCGAGGAATGATAATGCAGACTCATTTTTTTTCTTATCTTGTGCCATATTAATAATATATTAGAATATAAATTTTATCCATTTATTTGCTTCGCAAGTTCTTCTGCTTCTTTTCTCTGTGATTCATCACTTTCTTTCTCAACCATCTCCTCATGGTAATACTGATTCTATCGCTGCTCTTTCTAGGTCGAATAGCCTTTGCATTTTCTGTTGTCTACTTAATCAAATCTGTGGCATATACATATCATAGTTTTTCATCCATTCTCATACATTGATTGCAGCTCATGAATCACGTCTTAATTTTATTTCTATAAGTCTAGTTAAGTGAGCTAATGCGTCTCTCTCTTTTGGGTCTACAATCTTTCAACTATTCAAGAAAGTCTGTAGCATAGTATCGATAATCGCATTTCAGTCTTCATCAGTCATTACTCTGTTCGAAGCATTTTCAGTTACATATTTAGAGAATTCTTCTACAGCACTTGATAAGCTCTCTCAAATTTCATCTCAGCTTAATATAGCCTCTATCTCTTCATTGTTCAGCATACTATTTATTATACTATATCCCTCTCTTCATTGTTTTACATATTTTCTTTCATCTTCTGTTTTAGCATGACCTTCTGCAGACAAGAATACATCAATCATTCAATTAGGTAAATTAAGATAGCTATCTACTGGAGTTTTACTACTTCATCCACCATTCCATGGTTCTGCAACTGTTGGGTCTCGGAATCATAATAGATTTGCACTATTTATATTCCTTGTCTTTATTTCTACTTTTCAGTTACCATCTACATTAGATTCCAAACAAGTGAAGTTTCATGTCTTAGGGTCATAATCTATAACTATACCAGTATGTCAGTAATTAACTCAATCTTCCTGTACTATATTAAAATCAAATACAGCCACATATCATCTTTCTGGTAATGCCTCTGTAGCGTATCTCCTTTTTTCTTCTACTGTAGTAGCTCATTTACTTCAATCAGCTTTCCTCATCTCTGTACCGAAATTCTGCCTAGTATAGTTATCTGACATAGCTTCACATTCTCATCATATACAACTTAATCAATTAGATTTAGCTTTTTCAATAGCGTTCTTCCAATAGTCTATATAAGCTGTAGATTTATTATATAAGTCAGAATTAAATATCTTCTCAGCTTGTGCTTTAGGTATTGTGTGCATTACTCCATTCAAATCCATATAGCTGTAACTTCCATCGTCGTTCCATTGTCAGTTAGCCATATCTTCTTTCATCATCTTCAATGCTAATTCTTGTTTGCTAAGTTCTAAATTAGCATTCTTATAATTTTGGTCTGCTTGAAGACTTGTCCATTTGTAGTTCATCTCTTCTCTCCATTGATTCTGAGATACTTCCCACTTAGCTTCATCTAAAGTAGCATTATATAAATTCTGATACTTCTCTAGTTCCTTATTATAAGCCTGCATTCTGTTATTTATGAACGCATTTACCATATATTGAGGCACATCTCATTTGAAATATTGATTTGCTAATGTTGGTAGCTCATTAGCAGCATCTTGTATCTCTTGTATCTTTCTCTTATATACCTCCATTTGCTCTCTAGCTCCACTAACTATCTCGCTCTCTGATAATGCGTTATTTAGATTAGTAGATAGAGTTCATGCACCACTACCAGTAGCTGTTTTGTTTACAAAATCATTCATGCTGGTTGTGACGTTGTTCTCACTAGCATCCAATTGGCTTGTAATATTTAATGCTCATCCTGTACTTATGCTATCTATATTTTGCTGACCTTTGATATTTTTAAGAGCAGTCTGAATGGCGTTATACTTCTCTGGGTAGTATTGCTGTAAATCTCTCATGGTCTGTTCACTGAATGGACTCATTCATTCGCTCATTAGGTATCATACCTTCTCTGAATCCATACTAGCAAGCTGTTTAACATTAGCAATTCTATTCTCTTCCATAGCCTTGAATACACTATTAGCATCTGCTAATGTATCTATTCATTTACTAGGATTTCATTCCTCTGCTGTTGTCTTTCAGTATATCTTACCACTTGTATCTGTTCTTATCTCCTCAGCCCTAGACAAATCTGGTTGCTCTTCTTCTTCCTTAGGCTGGATTTGTCAGAGTCTCTTCCATATTGACTCTATTGTGTTTAATCTATCTTCTTCTGTAGAATCCATCCATCCACTTTGCTGTCAGAGAAACTTTGCAACATCTTCTCTACCTACTAATCATTCATTATATAATGCTGATGCAATATTGTCATTTCTCCTTGCTATATATCATTTCTCCTTACTATTCTGTTGTCTAGCATTCTCTCAATACAAATAATTAGGGTCTAGGTCTGCAATAGTTAAGTCTGGATTATATTCTATATATGTGTTTGCCGTACCCTCTCATTCATATTTAGGGTTCAATCATCATCTCTGATTTTGCCATGCTGGATTAGAATCATCCCCATACTCTTGATAGTTTTCATTAGCATTTAATGGTCAAACTCATGGGAGATTTGGGTCTCATCTAAACTCCTCTTGAATATCACTAGGATTGTAATCACTCCTATATGCAACAGGGTCTAGCATCTCTTGTTTTTTTTCTTCTGCCATTTAATTAAATATTATAAGCTAAATCGATATATTCTACCATCAACCAGTTAGCATTGTGTCCAATATATGAACTTATGTCATTACCATCTTGGTCTTCTACCTTTAATTCTAACCAATCTCATACATCTAGGTCACATTCTACATATCCAAACGATGTCATTCTCTTAAACTCTCATGCCGTACTCCATTCCCAATCAAATACTGCTCTCTCTTGGGTCGTTCAGTCTGTTTTATGCTGTAACACATATGAGTGAACTCTGGTAATAGAACTCTGGTCTAACTCCTTGAACTGTTCCTTATGCTGTATCCTATACCTTCACTTCTTCATTATTTCACAGCTGACTCAACCATGTCATCATGTCTCTACGTATTGTCACTGTATAAAGGGAGTAACAGTACCAGATGACTCGAAGTCTAATCTGACTATATTCGGCTCTCGAATCTCTATCGTATCTGTAGGTGTTCAATCTAGTTTAGTCCCTACAATCAGACTTCTTCCAGCTTTATCTGCATAATATTTATTAGACATGATAAATGTGTCTCTAAGAGTGATAAACTGGTCATATGTGGCTGGTCTATCATTATCAGAGATAGGATACTCTCATGGAGTAGCTTTATATTCATGCTGTCAGTCTTCTAGTATTCGTTGCATCTTTAATTTATATCATAAACGTTATTAACTTTATCTTTGCAGTGATATTTGAGGTCTATCTGCCTAACTATTGGTGTAGCCTTTGTCTCTGTACCTCTAGTTATCACTACAGCATATGTGATAGTCTGCCAATCAAACTTGAAAGCTGATTGTCAATTATTTAAGTCATTAAATAAGTTAGATTTCTCCGTTCTTGTCTTTCAGTTCTTCTGCTCTATGTGCATCACTTTATACCAGTTATCGCTGTTAGGAGATGTAGGGTCTGTATCTTTCCATAAGTTGTTAGGAGATACATAAATATCTATAGAACCGTTATGCTGAGTATTAGGATTAAGCTCATAGTTTAATCTAACTTCATCTAGCATCTTAGTAACCGTACCTCACTCCTTTCATTCATATTCCCTAGAGATTAAGATTCAGTCTTCTTGGTATCAATCCACTCATGTATCCCAAACTCTCATTGCATAACATCAGTCTTCAGTAGATACATATAACCATCATTGGTTCTCACATACTCAGTAAACCTGCTTGTTATTATATAATCCCCATTTCATGTATCATCTATCGAATGATTGTGGAGTATATGTGAACTGGAACAGTCAATAGGCATCTGCTATGTAGAATTTACCCATAGAATAAGCAGCACTTAATCCTACAGGTCATACGAAATATGGTGCTTTGGTATTTATGTCTAATGGGTCTAATCATGCTCTTTGTTTAAATAACTGTACTGGCGTAGTTCAGACTAATTTATACAGATTTACGAATCAGTCAGTACCATCTAAACTAGATACATAATAATCTATTCAGTTTATGGAATATACTCTAGTAACTCTCACTCATGTTAGGTCTACTAGGTTATAAACAAATGTGTTTCTTAGGTTGTTGTTACCTTGATAGTAGTAAACTTTAGTATTCCATCATTCGTCTACGCACCAAGTTTTCAAATATTCAAAAGAACAAGTCAGACCTACTATTACTACTCATGGCTCATAAGTCAGAACTTTTTTCCATCCAGTCTTTCAGTACATTCAGTCTGATTTTACTCTATCGTCTAGTTCTGGATAATATACCCATATTTCTTGCCCAGACGCTACTACTAATCTAGTATTGTTATAGTTAAGTATAGCTGTAATCTGTCAGCTCATAGGCAACAATACATTACTAGAATCTTCTATACTCTCATCAGAAGATTCTGGATGGTCAAATGGCAAATATATGTCTTGATAAGTAGCACCATGAGTGCTATTAGTTCAATCTAAAGGAACGCTAGTTAAGTATCCATAATATTTATGGTTTATTTCATCTGTTCTATTACTACCAAACCAATATCTATCTTGAAATACTACTCACTCTACGGCATCATAATTATATGAATAAGATGTTCATGCTTGTGAGTCGAACTCTTCCCACGTAGATGGTACGTGTGGGCTTGAAGCGTTAGCTCAGTTGTATTGGAATCTCTTTAATGTTACATCATCTCATTGCTTATTAGTATCTACAGGCAATGCCATCACTCAATTTATCCCTAGACTAAGTAAATGACATTTCTGATAAGCGTTAATAAAATGCTGTTGTGTAGATAATTTTATTCAGTGTAACTCATCATCACAGTTGATATTCCTAGAGTATTGAAAACTATGGTCTAGTCAGTAGTAGACATCCATAGCCGTTCAGTCTGTCCAACTGACTTGGCTTATTGCTCATCAGCTTTTTGCTTGTTTTTTTGCTTCTCCTACTGCCATTGATTAATTAGTAGTGATAAAAGTATCTTAAATCTGCCATTCACTCATCGATTGGTCTCTTGTCCTTATTTAGTCAGTAAATGTTGTCGTGTAGTGTATCTGTGAATTGCTGTTTATAGTATGTAGCCAATTCTGGATTCTCTGCTTGATAGAGTCTGAATGTTAAATAATCATCTATAGCATCGAAAAAGTACCAAGGAATATTTAGACTCTCTATATCTATTTTGTTGCTTCCAAATGCTTCATCATAAGAAATTGACCTACCTATATAGTTATAGCTTAGGGCTAATCCGTTATCCACATCCTCTGTAGGAGTAGGATAAATCTTAATATGATTCTTGTCTACAAATGAGAACTTAGGATTTCTCTTAGAGATTCTATCCCATACCATTGGCTCTCAGATTTGTCTTCAAGTGACTGGCTTAATGTTATAGTCAGTCAGATTTATTAATTTACATACTCTATATAGTGGGATTCAGTTCTTATCAGACTTATATGCTACTCTTAATTGGATAATAGAGTAAAAGTCTGGAGCTAATTGTTCGTTTAGAGGTAGTTGATACTCAGATTGTCAAGCTACTATATCAAATACTGCATTAGCAACATTCTGTTTACCAGAAACATATTCCAGTATCATCTTCTGGAATGTTAAGTATCACTTATTAAACCATGCTAACCATACTTTCTTGTTCACTTGTGTATCTCATCTGATTTCCTCTGTACACCAACCATCATACATATCTTCAATTGTTGCCATCTACTGCTTTTTAAGAGATAAATAAGTCTGTTTATTCCTAGAGGTTAGTTTCCCAACCCCTAGTATATAAGCAAACTAACTAGCTTAATGTTTCTTGCCATGCGTAGTCTGTTCCAGCTCTTGATTCAAGTCTTACGATGAACAAGTCGTTAAGAACAGCACATCCGTACATACATTTCCATCCTACTGTTGCTCTCTGATTTAATGGGTCTTCAGTTCCAGCAGCTCCAAATGGTTTGTAGAAAGTTTCAAGATTTTGAAGAGTTCCTACTCCGTATGCTCCATCTCTGAAAGCGTATGTTGGCCATACTTGGAAGTCTGGGTCAGAATCTACAGTAAATGGTTTTACGTTAGCTGAAACGTAAATATCGTAGTTTACACCAGCTGTTACAAATCCATCTTTAACTCCTTTGAAGTCTTCATAGATTAATTTGTTCAACCAAGTATTAGTAGATGATGATTTAGCATAATCTAAGAATACATTAGGGTGCATAATAATCTTGAATCTTTCTCCAGTTTGTCATTGAGAAGATAAGTATGTACAAGCTTTAAGAACTAAGTCTAAGTCCATAGTGTCTGCAGCTGTTAATCAAGCTCTTGAAGTAGCTGTTCCAGCATACATAACTCCGATAGAACTATTTGCCAAAGTATCTTGGATGAATTCATCAACCAATCTACCAGCGTTGTTTGCTAATTCTCTTCCTTGTGCAGCTATAATTGGAAGCAATGTTTCTACATCTAATACATCTGAGATGATTGAGTAGTCTCCTAATTGAACAGGTACAGCAGTAACTGTTTTTACAACGTTAGTGTGTCCGTCTGGAGTAACTCCTTCAGTCAAAGCAGCTTGTTCAAGAGTAGTTTTCATAACTCCTAATCTAGGCCAAGTGATTGATTTATATCCTTGATGAGATGCCTTTACTCAGAATTTCATGAATACTGTAGATGGTTCTCCGTTTTCAAGGAAAGATTTTTTAAGTAAATAAGTGAGGAAATCATTTACGTTTGATACGTCATCAATGTTTCCTGTTTTCATAATGTTTGCAGCTTGGTCAGTTGCTACATTAAATCTGTCGAATGCCATAATAAATAAATGTTTAATAAGCTAAAAGTATTTAGCCCATCCAACATTCTAATTCTTATACCGAGATTGTGTCTTAGCATATTGCAATAATTCCTCTGTGTTCATATCGCCTAGCTTCTTTCCTCCAACCTCAGTTGTTGGATTGGCTCATGCGATAACACTTTTAGGTCATTCACTAGAAGTCTGATTATCAGTCTGAGTAGCAGTCTGAGTTACTACTGATTTTCAGTTCTGTCCCTCATATAAAGATACCATATCATTGATACTTAATGAACTGTATTTGTCAGCGAATTCATCGAAATTTCATTCGTAACCTTTACCTTTCATCAAATCTCCAAAGAATGATTTTTTGTCTGCAGCCCTTCCTGCGATTTCTGCATCTAGTTTAGCCTGTAGGTCAGCCATTTCTTGACTATGCTTCTCTCTCAAAGCAGCATATCATGATTTCTTCTGTTCCTCAGTGTTATCAATAGTTTCCATATCAGTCATCTGATAATAAATAGAATGTAAAGTCGAGCCATTCTACGAACTCGAATTGATTTATAGACTTCAACTTGTCTGCGATTGATTAGTTTAGTGTCTTGCAACTTCGGACATAGAATATTTGAGAGATTATTCTACTCATTCAACCTTTTCTCATCTCATGATTGCTTCTGCGTTCTTGATAGCCTCCTGTGCTTTCTTCACATCTTCTGGGTCAGTAGTGATAACCTTTACAAGTCTCTCCATCTCTCCCATTCACTGTGTAAATGCTCAGAGAACTTCATAGAATGAGAATCCTTCTGTCTTAGCGTTAAAGCAATTATCCTTCGCTAATACTAGGATGTTCTCGTCCTGTTTCTCTACTCTCTTCTTCATGCACTTTAACAATACTTCCCATCATGCACTAGCTTCGAGTTCTTTTACAGATTCAATCTCTTCATCTGTGAGGTCATCAAAGTTCTTTTGTTCAACCTCTTCGTTTTCTGACTCTTGGTCAGCAGTCATAATTTCTTCTTCTAAAGCCATAGTTAGTTGCTTAAAAAATAAATATTATTTCGTTCTTAAACGAGGCAAATTGGCCTTCTTAGCAAAGGCGTTTCTACGTGTTAATCACTTAAAAGCACTTGCTTTTGACTGTATAGCTGTTGAATGTCTATTAGCAGCTTTTCTTATTAACATACTATTTCTCTTTTCCATAGGTTACTATTTGTTGAATAAAATAGATTTATTATTCTGAATTATCCGTTTGATAGGTTTACCATACGTAGTCTCCAATGAATACTTTACTTGGTCTAGGAATAAGGTCTTGTCTATCGTGTCAAATCATTCAGTCATAATTGCAATGTCTTCCTTAGAGAGCAGGTCTATTCACTTATGGTACTTCTTTAGGTAGTTGTGTATCATCTTCCTATATACCTCCTGCTTATACCTTCTACGCTTAATCCTATCAATGTCCTCTATTTTGACTTTCTCTCTATAGGGTTCTTCCTTGATTAAGTCGTCTAAATCTCTAAGTATTTTCCACATCTTAAAGTCTTTCAGTTAAAAACTTCTTTAATTTCTCTACCATCTCTAAGTCTACATTGTGTTTTTCTAGCCGTTCTTTATCTCTTCTGTAGACATCAGTAGTTAGTCAGTTGCTGATTAGCCATCTTTTTAGCTCATCTGGCAACATAAACATTGGATACGGAGCAACTTGTGCCTCAAATTTGATTCTTCCTTGTGGTTTTGTCACAATTGTTCATCCAACGTCTCCCATTATTTGACTTTCCTTAAATTTTGTTCATTTTGTTGATTTTTTAAGGAAGATTTCTGACTCGTCTTGGATAATTGTTCCAGCTGGAAGTTCTGTGTCGCTAATTTCTTCTTCCACAACGGTAGTAACTGGTGTTTCTTCCTTTTTAACCTCTACTTCTGATATTTTCTGTCATTTCTTTGGAGGTTTTTGTCATTTTTTGAATACCATAATATTATATTAAGATATAAATCTAACCAATACCATTACTTGTATCTATGGACTGCATTCATCATACATTCAGACTTGTTCATCTGTTAGCATGACTACCAACATCGAATCATGTTCATGAGTCTAAGTTGTTTACAGTGTCATAGTTTATGTTAGTTAATGGATTGCCTTTCTCTCCAGCCATCTGGAAGTCTGTAACCTTTGGCTGTGCTGCCATATTCATCTCCTGTGTACCTAGTCATTGAGTAACCATATACTGGAGTGCTTGAATAGCTCTTAATTTAGCATCTGTATCTTCTGCTCTGTTGTAGTACCAGAGTCTCATTTGAACATTACAGCTTACTGGAATGTAAATATTGACATTCTGATTAAGTAGAAGTACGTCCTGCTTACATTGATAGTCTTCCATACTCATCTCTGTTATAGAATCGATTTCGCTCTCATCTAGTCAGTTATAGTATGCGATTGCTCTCCTTATATTATTAAGTAGGAATGGTGGAGTCTTAGGGTCGTTTACTAGCATTTGATACTGCTCCATATACGCTGCCTTCTTCTCTTGATAGATGATGTCCTTTAAGATAGGGTCTACTACCATGATTGAGAAGTCTCCCTTTATATCCTTCTTACTAACTTTCTTATATGTTCAGCTTAGTCAGTTATTTACTCTACGGATTACCTTCTTAGAGCTGTTTCTCCAGTAGTATAACATGAATGCTCTATATAACTCTGCAAAATCCTTTGTTCAGTAACTAAGAATCTGATTCTGCAATGATGTAATCATATTAGCATTAATCTTCTGAATCTTAGACGCTGTTGCTGTGTTAGGGTCACTGTTTCCAGATAATCCTAGTCATTGTGCAGTAGCGTTAGTGAATGATTCTGCTAATGCCTTATTCTTGATAAGACCAAGAGAGTTATATAAGTCTTGGCTTATCTGAGTCTGTGGCAACTCATATACCATACTAGAGATAGGTTTTGTAAGGTCTCTCATCTTCACAGGAAACCATCTGTTCTTGATACTCTGGTTCTTCAATGAATTTACATTATTCATGAATACCTGCTCGTCTATGAAGATATTTCATCCCATAGCCTCTCTAGTAACCTTAATCTTATATAGATTAAGTAAGAGTTGCTCTGTTCTATGTCAGTCTTCTATAATATTTACTAATGAAGTTCCCCACCAATCCTGTGCATCATATGCAAATCCATATACTGCAATAGGTATAATATTATCTGTCTCTGGAACGTCATATATATCTAATATCTGGTCGCAGAGCATTAATACTAGGTACAACTTATTCTCTCCAGTATCCTCATCATATATATAAGTATAGTGATAGTGGATTGTGTAGTGTCCAGTAGTAGAATTATAACAAGTGTCTATGCTTCTTAGGAAGGCATCCTCTGTCTCTAATCAGTTAATATATACGTCATAGTTGTTCAGAATCATCTCCTTGAAGTCCTTATTAGCACTTACTGGCAATTCATCTAGCTGTTTTCTAGTGATTACTCTATCGAATCAGAAGAATGGATAATCTTTAACTAATAGTGAACCATCATTATATGGATAAACAAATCTTGGGTCTATCCTTTGAACTGTTGGTACATTCTTTTTCTTATCATACCCACTAAAAAGAAAAACGGCTTTTCAGTATTTAGCCACATCTTCTAGTCACATATATCTATCGAAATCCCAATGCTCATTTACATAGTCAGTCTTGAACATATCAGTGAAGTTTCTAGCTTCCATCTGATATAACACATTCTCGTCTTCCCATGATACATCTGGTTCGTTAATGATACAAGTGGCTTGCATAGTCCTTAAACAAGACCAGAAAATCTGACTTCTTAATAACTCATCGTTCCTTTTAGTTGAATATATATCTTTCTGTGACTGAAAAAGAGAGTTCTTAGACCTGTTCGCTTCAAAACCATGCCTGTACTCTCATATTATTTTCTGTCTTAACTCATCTGTTAGTTTTACCATCTATCTTGCGATTGAAGTTAAATAACTGCTTATCTCATCATCATAATATCTTAGATATGGGTACATTCTCATTATCATCGTGTCTAATAAGTCTGGACTCCTTCAGATTCTTGCTTTCATCTTGTCCTTAGTCTCAATCTTGGTCTTTCAGTCGATACTCTTCTCATCTATATAACAGTTAAGCATCTCTTGTACTAAGATTTCCCAGTCCTTATCAGCGTCTAAATGCTCCCATTTGATAGCAATCTCTCATTTCTGCACCTTCTCTTGAAGTAGGAATGCACATTGGCTCTTTAAGTTAGCATAATTCTGCTTAGCCCCTGTCTCTACTGGCTTAGAGTTGTTCACAAACCCTGTAGAATAAGGGATTCAGTCTACTACTCATCATCCTACTCAATCGGCATCTATGATTATATTCCTTGCTTCTATCTCGTATTGATTCTGAATCAGCTTTATCGATGTCTTCACTTCTTCTACACTAGATTTAGCATAAGTTCGTACCCTTATCCAAGTATTCCCCCTCCATAAACTAATCCTAGTGGTATCCTTACCAAATCTGGCAACATCACAGATTAAGAAGTATTGGTCTCAATGAGATTCATTGGTCTTTAGGTCAACTAGGTCTCATTGTTTAAACAACATCCAATTGTTGTCATCGAAGTCCCATTTTCAGTATAATAACCTGTTCTTTGTGGCTTGACTTGCCCTCATTAGGTTATCTATATACCCCTTGTCGATAAATGGATTATCAAATACCAACGCTGGAATATATATTGCTCTGTCCCCATCCTTATGCTTACCTTTATAGTAACGCTCATATACGTGTCATGGATTAGGGTTGAATGTCTCTAATACCTTACCTAGTATTCAGTATTCCTCGTTCTTGAACCTTCATACTCTGGTCTGTAATATCTCGATTCATTCTATAGGACACTCTGCACTTTCCTCTACAAACGCTCATGTCAACTCCAGACTTCAGAATCTGTTATATAATGGGTCTTGTGGAAGATAACATCACTCCCTAAGCAGTATCTGACTACCATTAGGAAATGTGATAATGTTGGATACGTTGTTCAACCTACCTCTCATGCTCTCTGGGACATGACAGATATTGTAGAACTTCTCCAGAGATATAACCGTCGTCTGCTTAATGTTCTTAATGGTGTCTCTAACTAAGGCATATCTTACTCATGGATACTCGTTACACATTCTCCATAACCAGATAGCTCATAGAAATGACTTCCCAGAACCTGCTCAACCTCAGTATCCAATTGCTGTATGGTAGTTATCCAACATATAATTGAATGCCTCCTGCTGTTTCTCTGATAGTTTTATCTCTACATTGGCCATTATATTATGTGCGTCTACATTTCTAAAATTTTTTTTTAGGATTTTTTCCTAGCGTTCTCTCTAAGCTCTCTTAATAGGTTCTCGTAGTCCACTTTCTCCTTCAATTTCTTCCTCCACCTCTGTTGCCTCATGGATTTGGGAACTTGACTATACTCTATCTGGTCTACGTCATCATCTGGGACTATCTTGCTTCCTATCCATTGCTGAAATTCAACGAGTCTAATCTCCTTAATGCTTCTTCCTCATTCTCCCATGGGGTCTGTTTCTCCTCTCATGAACTCGCATATCAAGGTCAGGCAGACTCTAGCTTTGTATTCGTCTGAGAGTCATGGTTTGTTGTATTGCTTGCTCATTCATTAGCTGGAATAGAAATAAATTGAACCTTTGATTCTTCTTTCTCTTCTTCTTCCTCATCACTAACATTTAGGTCAGTATTGTATCTCTTCTTGTCTCTTAACTCTAAATACCTTAACGCCGTCTTGGAATCTCACTGCCATATCCTCTTCATCACTGCTGTACGAGCCATCATCTTCGGAAAATCCCTAGCCCTGTCCATTCTAAGAGCAAAATCTGGGTCTTTCCCATAATGTGCATAATATGTGGCAACACTTATCCCTGCATAATCACACGCCTCAGCTATCGTACAATCTAGCTTCAAGCATTCCTCCACAACTCTGAAATGCTCCTCAAATAGCTCTTTCCTACTAGCTTTTCTCATATTCTTATTTAGTGGTTTAGGAAGCATCTCATTAGGTGCTTTCAATTTAGCCAGCTCACTAAATGAGGTTATCTCTTTACCTTCTTCTACTTTTCCTCTCATCAGTTGAATAAATTAGATAAAAACTCCTTTAAACTCTCCCACCAACTCTTCCTAGGGACAATATTTATCCTGTTAGGAATCTTTTTTGTGTTGGCTGGAGTATAAATAGCCTTCTGTAAATCCCATCAGCTCTTTAGCCTAGCACAGAACGCTTGGAAAGTGACATATGGCTTCTTCGCCATCCTCATCCTCATAAGATGGACTTTGTAGGCATGAGTCTTCCCTCAATAAATGTTAAGTGGATTAATAATTCCCATGATATAATAAGAAAAATATAAAGACTAATGTCTCTTGTCATACTCAACCCATATCTTCCTCCAATTCTTGTACGGCTTATGATTACTAAGAAAATTAGGACTCTTAGTAGTCCATAGTCTCTCATTCTCATCTATTAACTCTGGTATCTTCTCCTTTAGGTCATAATCCCTTCATGGCGTTCACTTAATCGTCTGAGTGAACTTAAATATCCCCTTCTTTAACTTCTCTATAGCTCACTCCCCAAACTTCTTCACTATATTCTTGTCATATTCCTCATTTGTCTTTAACTTTAACGCTGGATTTCATAAAGGTCAAGTTATACGATTACAGGTATGACACTGTGCATTGATATTCTCTGGCTCTAAACAAATAGTAGTGAACTTCCTAGAATATCTATGCCCACCAGCAAGTCACTCCCAGTCACATAACTGATTACAGGATATACATCTACCCCTTCCATTCTCATCCGTATCCCTAAGCCTAGCATTCTCCTGTGCTATCTTCATGGCAAACTGCAATGGCTTTATCTTCGGTCAATCAGTTACATATACTCTCTTGGGCTTATTCTCTAACTCACGAATCTCATTCAGCATCTTCCTATGATACTCTGCCTCCTTCTTCTTGATAGCTGCCTGCTTCTTCCTCTCATTCTTCTCTATCTCATAATCGAAATTCCTATCATATACCCTCTTCCTGTTCTGTAATAATACACTATACCTAAAATCTAATTTCTTCTTTATCTCAACTAACTTCCTAGCCCATTTCCTCTCTATGTCAGCTTTAGTCCTCATTAAAGAAAAAACTCCATGATAAAATCACAGATAGTGACTCTATCACAGAGTTTCTTTACGACAACTCAGACTTATTGTTATTTTTCTAAATTGCAAGAGATTTTTTATTGATTATCCTCTCACTTAATATCCTCCTCTAGCTTTAATATGTCCTTCTTGAACGATGGTCGTGGTGTCTTGTCTTTCTTTACATCCCTAGCCCATTTATAACAATTCCTTATGGCCTCTTGGTAATTAATCAGCTTTGCTTCCATCTTCTCATACTCTCAATTCACATATTCTAAATCTGATTCTAATTCCTTTACCCTCTCTAATAAGGTATTATTACCTTGTAAGGTATTTTTACCTGATTCGTTAGCTCACTCACTATCTGTAGTTAAGGTGTTTTTACCTTGCTGTTCTCTTAGATTTTTAATCTCATTCTCTAACTCCTCTATTATAGCATCTTTATCCACTAACCTAAACATACCATCTTCCATCACTACTTCCCCTCTTAAAATCCACCTATCAACTAGCTTATTGTCGTTTCCATTCTTCCCCCTGTACTCTAATAATTCCTTCTTTGTGCTGAATAACATTTTCCCCAATTAAAAACTAAATATAAGGCATTTCTACCTTATTTTTTATACCAAAAAAAATATAGATTGCAAGAGGAAATAAGGTATTTTTGCCTTGTTGATTTTTGGAAAAAATAGCGAGATACTATATATAAATATACACTGGGGCGAGAAAATTGGTGGGTGGGGGCTTTGTCAATCCTTTTTATGACAGGAGAGTATTGTCAGTTCTCTCCACACACTCCACACACACAGAAACCGAAAACCGAAAACGAAAACGAGAAGAGAAGCTAGTTATCAACTGGCTTTTCTCTGGCTTTTTTGGCTCTTTTTAGCTCTACAAACACCCACACAGCAAGCGAAACACAAAAAGGGACTAGATAGATTGACTAGACAACTAAGGATTGACTGAATAACTAAGTGATGATTGACTGACTAAGTGATTGACTGAATAGATAGATAGACTGAGTATATTATATTATTTATTTTATACATGATGCAAAAGGTATAAAGTTATAAAAAAAATCTGATTAATAAAACGTTGATTTTATAGTTATTTAATAATAGCTTGTTTTTGTTTATCCTGTTATTTTTTCAAGTGGGGATTTTATAAGGTTCAGATTTAGAGCTGATTTGTTGCTTTTTATCAGTTCACAACTTACAATATACTTTTTTATGTTTTTCTCTTGCAATTAGTGAGCAATTGTTTATAATCCAATTAGTCGAGAAGTATATTAGACTAAACGCACAGGTTTATACTTATTGACTAAGTGAATTATTATACATTTTATTTGTTTATATGTTATGCAATCAGTACTTAATACCTTTAAGGATTGCATGAGTACTAAAGGTATAATAAACAAGTAAAAAATCTGATTGTTCTTTAATAGTTGAACCAAATCGAGCCAAGGGAGTCTGAGTACAGACGCTAAGAGCTGGCTGGGGGGGAGTATTTAAAAAGCCACCTTTTACGGTTGTTTTTATTCTTTAATTTAAACAATCATGAAAAAATATGTACATTTAACAGACAATCTTAAAAAAATCTGAATTTCTTTAAGTAAAGCTAAAAAACTAGCCGAGCTTATAGATGACGCATATTATTGACTATGCACTTTTTGACTATATTGAGACGCATATACAAAACTTCAGAAAATGCACTGAATTATATGAGATTTACTAGATGACGAACATATAGACGGAGATGATTTGGACGAGCTGTATTGTTTTATAGCAAATCATTGCCAATTTACAGTATTAGACAAGATAAACTAAACAAACCCAACAACCGTAAAAAATGGCTTTTTAGAGCCGTTTTTATAACCTATTTTTTATAACCATGAGAAAAATCACAAAAGAAACTGCAAGAGCATTGAAAGAATGCAAAAAAATCACAATCTGAAACACTTGCGTTTCATCTGGATTGTGAGAGAGTTGGGACTTGTTTTTGCATTGAAACTTGATTGCAACGTACAACCCCACAATAAACCAATTGACAATTAGAGACGCTTGACGAGAAAGTAATACAACAAAAGAGAGATTAAACTGAATTTTGACCGTTTTTTGAATTAATGATTGAATCTATCAAAAGAATTGGACTTGGTACATTTGAGACGAAAAATGGACAGGTTCTAAAGTCTACAAGGTAGACTAACAAAAGCAAACAAAACAAACAAAAACAAAAAAAATCTGATTTTTAACCTATTTATAATTTACAACCATGATTACAACTTTATGATTTTTGCTTGTGATTTGCGACGCTTGTAATTTATACGAGCCAAACCACAGCACAGCCGACGAAGGCATTTTCTGTTTATGTGTAGCATTTACAATGTTTATTGCACCTGTTTTAGATTTCTACTTATAACAACCATGAAAAAATGAACTATTACTTATTGAGAATTGGGGAATATTCTCACAGACAGATTAAACAAACTAATTAAACAGGAAGAGAAAAAAGAAAAAATGAGAAAAAGGATACAAAAAGCGAAGAAAAGCTGAGCAGTTTATAGCTCAGACGGTAGCCGAGAGCGTTGATTAGACGCTTTAAACGATTATTTAGCAAAAAACAGCTAATTTTTAACTTATAACCTATTATAACCATGAGAAACTATAAAACCATTGAAGAGCTTTTAGCTACAAAAAAAGCTCAAAAATTCCTAGATGAGAATTTGTCTCACTATAACGATGAGGAAGTCGTTGAGGCAGTTTTAGAAGTGAACTATTGAAGCTCAAAATGACGAAATTTTGACGATTTAGAAAATGCAGTAAATGACATTGAAAATTGAAAAATTACCTATTATTCTGATTTGAACTCATACCATGATAGTTGCGACGATTTAATCGATTTTAGAGGAAGTGATGAGATATTACAGAGATATTTTGACTATGACGCATACCATAATGATTGTGATTATGATATAACAGAGGCAAGTAATTGAGTAGTTATAGCCAACCGATAAAAAAACAAAAAATCTGATTTTTAACCTATAACCTATTTATAACTATGGAAACAATAAAAACACTATGACAATTACTACAAGAGATAGTAGAGAAACAAGCTAACGATAGATATTTTTCTCTATATGATTTTATAGATGAAGAAAATCATTTTTGGAGAGAAGATATAAAAAAGAAACTAGAAAAAGCTGACAATAAACAATTTTATGAATATATGGACGGATTCGATTTTGTAAACGAAACCGAAGTATATATGGCCTGCAGTGAATATTACGAAAAAGTTATGGATAGAGCTATTTCTATGTGAGAATGTGGAGACATTTCGGAAGTAGCTGATGATTATATAAGAGAAAAAAATCTGAATTTCGATGAAGAATAAACCTTTTACCCCTTACCTTATAAAACCATGATTGAACGAAAAACTTATAAAAATAAAATCATAAGTTGACTATATGAACGAGTAGTTTTAACTTATGAAGTATTAGAAAACTGAGACGAAAAGCTACTTTTTGCGACCACTTGAAAAAGTGATTGTAGAATTTTGAAAAAGATACACAAAAACTTTTTTGATAAGATACCTTGCTGAAAAACAATCACAAATGATTGGTATAATTCAGAATGAAAACTTTTATAATATAACCCTTACTAACCATGAAAACATTTAACGAATTAGATTTATCCTACAGGATAACAAAAAAAGAGTTTACAAAATGATTGAGAGATACCATAAACCACTATAGAAAGCGACTAAAATGAGAATGTAAAAGAGAGACGCTAGAAAAACATGATAAATATTGAATTGTCGAAGATATAGACGCAAGAAAAGAAAATGAAATTTGAGTTTGCCATTTAGGTTGGTATTACTCATTTAATTTTGAAGAAAAAAACTTTAGAGATTGGCTTTTGGAGTATTATATAGACCATTTTTCAAAAACCGATGAACAATTACAAAAAGCAAGAAATTGCTACTGATGATTTTTTACTTATTAACCAATTATAACCATGTATTACAGATTAGTAGACGCTTGGGGCGAACCCTATGCAACAAGTTATAATGATACGGATTTGAAAAGTGTAGCATTTTGAATTTTTAGTCTATGAGACTGATGATGAGCTTGGGACGATGAAGAATTTTATTGAAAAACTGATGAAGAAATAGTCGATAAACTTTATAATCGATTACTAGAATGAGAAAGGGATTTGTTGTATATAGTTGAAGAACAAGAAACTCCCTTTAGTGAAGATGAAAACCCTTTTAACTTTTAACCAATTATAAAAATGTTTAAAATTACAGATGAAATGAAAAAACGAGCCGACGCTAATAGAGAAGATTTAGAATCTAATGATTTAGATACTAGAGACTATATAGCAGTAGATTTTTGCAATACCTTTGGTACTGATTGAAATTTTGACGTACGATGATGAGACGACGCCATGCAAATGTACGTCTGAACTGTATGTTGAATGACTGTGGTAGTTGATTGAAACGTACGGCGAGACACGGCTGAAGATTTTTTAGACCAAGTTGACCGAATGGAAAACTGGATTATTCAAAAAAATGAAAAATATAAACCTTTATATCTTAACCAACAATAACCATGAAAAGAACTAAACAAGATTTACTACTAGAGAATGAAAAACTAAAAACAATTTTAAAACAGATTTATGAAGATTGTTATTTGATAGGTAGGTACTGATGAAAAAATAGAATAAAGAAGAAAAATATTGTTGACCGAGCTTGGAATAGATACTACACAATCTTAAATGAAAAAGAAAAAATCTGATTATAAGAAAAAGCCGACTACTAGAGCCGACTTTCCCCTAACCTATTTGTAGTTCATAACCATGAAAACTACGATTTGACTTATAATCAAAATTCAGTAAATTACAAGGCAATTTTATCCCTAACCGAAAAACAAAATGGCAATAGTGAAAACAATAGATTGAATCCAATTAAACGAACTAAGAGACCATAGAAACAATACAGCAGGAGACCTTATAAAATGCTATACATTGTCTCAAATCTCATTTATGGATTGAATAGATACTAGAACTGTAAGGAACAGTAGCAGATATTTACCAGTAAGGGTAGATAGTTGACCTTCTTGGGAAAAATTTAGAAGAGGGAAACAAGCTAAACCATATAGAGTAATGTATATCAGACTAGATGAGATTAAAGCTCTATACAATAAAAGAACAGGAAATAAACTGGTCGTAGAACTTAAATAAAAATCTGAACAAAAGACCGACCGAGAGGTAAAATACTATTTTACTTCTTATTTTTACAGCCATGAAAATCACAAATGCCCTACTACTAGAACGATTACAGCATTTAGAGAATAACCAATATGCTGAAAACACTATAACTAATTATTTTACAGACGTAAAATTATTCTTAGAATTTATGAAAAACGAATTGTCAATCGATACCGTTTCGATTGAACAAATAACAATGATGGCGATTGAGAAACGAAGAACAATCCTATCAAATACTTTAACACCAAAAACGAGCATTTACTACAAGGTAAAACCTACTATTTCATTGCAAACAATACAGTCAAAATTAACAGCAATAAAATCATTGCTGAAATATTTGAACAACTATCATGATACATGATTAAGTTATAGGAGAATTGAATTAAAGAAAATAAAATCTGATTATATCGAATGTTTAACCGAAAACGAATATCAGATTTTTTTCAATTTTATTTGAATGTATGAAAAATATAGGATAAACGCATTAAGAATGCAGTTATTATGTAATATCTGATATACGTCATGATTAAGATTATCAGAGATTTTATGATTGACCGTGAACGAAATAAAAAATGGAGAGTGTAGAATTACATGAAAATGAAATAAGACTAGGTGGGTATTCTTCACAAAGTCTAGTGAAGAACTACTAGACGAATACATGGGAGAGAGAGAAAAACCAATACCACGAACATGAAAAACTGAATGATATTCAGATTATGTTTTTATATCACACAATAGCTGATATGACTATGGAAAACCCATAAAAAAGAATACTGTATGTGAAAAAATAAAAAAGTATTCAGATTCTCTTGATTTATGAAAAAGAATTACTATTCATTCCCTTAGACACTCATATGCAACTAGGTTATTAGAAAACGGCTTAAATATAAGGGAAATTCAAGAGTTGCTAGGTCATTGTGATATACAGACAACTGAGTGATATTGTCATGTCTTGAAGTCATCTTTAAAAAGCAAGGTATGAAACGTATTTACTTAATTTTTAAATTTGGACTTGACAAACGATTAGAGATTGTTATACTATAGACATATCTAAGTAAAGATTCTCTTTACTGACTATTCGAAAGGATAAGGTCGTGGGTTCGAATCCCACCCCTCCCAAAAAAAAGTCGGTAGAGAAATCTATCGGCTTTTTCTTTACGACATAGAGATAGTGAAGTCGAGTAAACTTAGATAAATGGTATACGAATGGTGGGGACACAGCAAGAGTAGATTTAATTAGCTGTGGTTGGTATGAGGAAAAAAAGGTTTCCCAACATACCTGTATACCACCTCAAAACAACCAAGCTAATTAAGTTTACTCTTTTTTTGTACCTGCAAAAGTAGAGTAAACCGAAAGGCAAGCTCTACTTTTATTTTATAATCCNNCTTGTATCTTATTCAGAGTGAAAGAAATTACCAAATCAGAACTTTGAAACAAAATCTATTTGAACAGCACTGAACATAATTAGAGGAATTTTATCTACTAATAAATAACCAATGAGAGAGCAGATAACCTTATATGAAGACCAATATCAATTCTATAAAGAGTTAAAGTCAAAAAGGTTATTGGTTGCTTTCGTGGAATATATGTTCGAAGATATAGAACCAGAATGATTAAATTGAATAGAAAAAGTTGCACGAAATTCACTCAAAATTCGCATGGATAATCAGAAGAAAAAATCTGACGCTTGAAAGAAAAGTCGTTGAGGCTGAAGACCAAGAAACGTTAGTTCTGAACTAGACCACAAAAACAACAGAACAAACAACACAAAAACAACAGAACAAACAACACAAAAACAAGAAGATATAAGTATAAGTAATATAATTACATCTAAAGATGTAATTGTCGATGAATCGACTGAGTGAACAGATTATGAAAAATTGTATGAATCCTATCCATTCAAATCTAAGTGAATCGATAAGCAAGTATGCAACAAACTGATTGATAAGCAACTTAAACAATGAGCTACACTAAACTGAATGCTAAAAGAAATAGAACTAGAAAAAATAGAACTCAGAATTAACCAATGACTATCTTATAGATACTGAAAAAAATTCGAGACTTGGATTAAGGAGTATGTGGAGTGAATGGCAGATAGTGAAGATAGACTTAGAAAGTTATTATCAGAACACCGTAAAAGATTAGAAAATTGACCTAGCTATAAAAAGAATCCACGAGATGAGATATGTGATTTATTCTGAACTGACTACGTTAAAAAGCTATTCATGGAGACTAAACAATGAATGAAACTATTTACCACCTAACCTATAACAAAATGTACAAATATAAATGAAAGCAATGATTCCTGTATCCTAATCCAGTATTCGATGATAAATTCCAAATGTTATTCGAATGAGAACTAGCAACCATCGTCGCAGAGGCTAATAGCTGAAAAACAACATTTGCGTTGGAGATGATTGATAGGAACGCAGAGCAATGAGTTAAATGATACTACATAAACCTAGAGTTCCCTATTGAGACTACATACGAAAGGAGATGGTTATGGTATCATGGGAAAGAAAAATCTGATTTAAGCGTCAATAAACCACTTACACCATCAGAACAGGCTGACCTTGAAAGATACGTGAACGAACAGTTAAACAAATACGATTACCTATGTGAACCTAAGTGAGTGAGTTTAGAGAATCTAATCAGATACATAGAGATTAAGGCTATGGAATGATACAAGTTATTTGTGGTAGATACATTCAGTAGAATACATTGAAACTTAGAGAAAGACGCAAGGAACAATCAGAATAAATGTATGGAAGAATTACAGGATTTAGTTCAGAAATTATGAATCGCAATAGTAATGCTACACCACACTAATCGTAGCTGAACATGGGAGTGAAGTCAGAAAATAATGGACTTATCAAATGTATTCATTGTGATTGAGAGAGATTACGATTGAACATGAGAGCCTCTAACAAAATACAAACTAATGAAAGACAAATATACACCAAACGTAGAGCTATCACTTTATTACAGAAATGGGAAATATGAAGAATTTTAACTGGAGAGAGAAGTATACAGACTTCGACCCTATAGAGGATATTGAGCCATTGGCTATGCAAAAGAACTGGTGCATAATCAGAACTAGAGCATTAATGCCTACGCTACGATTCATGCAAGACGCATGATGGAAAATCTGGGAACTCACTCCAGATGATGAATACATATCATGAGTCAAGTTCGAAACAAATATTTTAACCTATTACAAACCAACACCATGAAAAAAATCTTAACGTGGGACTCAGATGAAATCGATATACGAGATATTGATTGGCAGACTGAGGCTCAAAAATGAAATTACCTAGTGGGTAATGATGAGGAATGATACAGGTATGCAGTCCACAATATCGTGGATGAAACCGAGCCACTGTATCATACTGAGGAACAGGCTCGACAAGGATTGTATGAATATCTACAAGCTATTTGAGAAGAAGTAAACCTTTTACCTACATATCAAGAGATACTAAGATGAAATTAACCTATTTATGAACAGTGTATCACTACAAACCAGAATATGATATAGCAGACTTCGTGAGGGTAAACTGTATAGAGGAATACAGACCTCAAACAATCATAAAGCTGATGAAAGCTCTATATCCGATTCGATTAAATGAGAATCGACCAGAATTCTGTGAAGAAAGTTTTTAAACCCTAACCTATTATAACAATGACAGACAAAAAATTAGCCGATAAGGCAATCGACATTAAGTGAAAATCTTATGTCCAAGTAAAAGATAGGATTCAATACCTATCTGACAATTACGATGGTAGATACAGTATGGAATCTGACTACCAATACTATCCAGAGAGAAAACTGTGGGTAGTTAAGGCAACTCTTACAGTTCGAGACGAGAAACATGAGAAATGTTGCGTTTACAACTGACTGGCACAAGAGTTAGAATCTGACAACTACAAGCAAGTAAACTTCAGTTCAGCACTCGAAAATGCCGAAAGTTCAGCACGATGACGTGCCTGTGCAGCTTGGGGTTGTTGAATCTCTACTGACTGATGAATCGCTAGTGCAGATGAAATGAACAAGGCACTGAATAGACAGAAATCAGCAGAGATGCCAAGCAATCCAGAACCAGACTGGTTCGAGAAAGCTAAGCAGAACACAAAGTTCATGCAGGACTGTTTAGATGAAGATGACTGTATTACTAAAATCAAAAATAGAGTAACAGAAATCTGAGCTAAGATGACAAAGCAACAAGAGACAGATTTGAGAATCTGTTATCAGAATGCTAAGGCAATGGAGAAAGTTGTAAACGATTTACCATTTTGAGACTAGCATGAGTTTATTAGCACTATTAATGTGAGCTGTTTTGTCAGGTAGTACCGTTATGGAATATGGCAAACAGCCCATTGATGAAGGATTGGTGGAACAAGTGTCCACTGAAGAAGTTGAGCAACCTTTATATGAATGATGGGCAAGTTGGTATGATTACTCTCTGAATATAAATTGAGTAGAGAGAGAATGGAGTAAGACACATGACACTTGTGCATTAAGAATCTATGAAAGGTATCAGACTTATAAAGTCTGTTCTGATGATAAGTGTATAACTTGTTATCACAATGATTACTGACCTGCAAGAGAGGATAGAGTAATAGATTTATCCTCTCATGCGTTCAGACAATTAGCCCCATTAAAGAAGGGGTTGGTGTATGTTAAAGTTTTTAAATCTTAATTTATATAACCATGTTATCTACAAGTTATTCGTTTTGATACGCCCCATCAGAAACTGAGGCAGAAAGAAAAGTTAGATTAAAAAAAGAAGAAGAGGCAAGAAAGGCTAGAGAAGAATTAGAAAAAGCCGAAAGGAGAATGATTATTAAGTGGTCTATCATCTGAGTGATAGCATTATTCCTAATTATTACTATCTGTAAATCATGGTTCGTAGTAGAGCCTTGATATGAGTGATTTACTGTGACATTAGGTAAAGTGAATCCAACTGTTTATTCAGATTGATTACATTGGAAATTACCATTCATCACTAAATCTGTGAAGTATAACGTACAGACTCAGAAACTAGACGCTAAAGCTGACGCTAGTTCAAAAGACCTACAGACTGTAGCAGCAACTATCGTTGTAAACTACAAATACAAGGAGAGCGAAGTAGTTAAGCTATACAAGAATGTTGGTAAAGAGGATAAAGTATCCGAGAAGATTATCACTCCTGCAGTACAAGAAGTATTTAAGGCAGTAGTAGCCAAATACTCAGCAGAGCAACTTATTACGGAACGTTCAGCAGTATCTAAAGATATTGAAGAAAATCTGAATAAGAGACTAGACTCATACTGAGTTCAGATTCAGTTATTCAACATTGTAAACTTCGACTTCAGTAAATCATTTAATGATGCAATTGAGGCTAAGGTTACAGCTGAGCAAGAGGCTCTGGCAGAGAAGAATAAGCTGGAGAAAGTTAAATATGAAAGCGACCAGAAGATAGTAGCAGCAGAGGCACAGGCTAAAGCTATTGAGATTCAAGCTAAAGCAATCCAGACTCAATGATGAGCTGAGTATGTTAAGCTAAAGTGGATTGAAAGATGGAACTGACAGCTACCAACCACAATGGCATGAGATTCAGATTTATTAATCATGAAATAATAATGAGAAAGCTAATCATAATTCTAGCAATTATGCTCATACTGTTCCGATTATGGATAGAGCATGAGTTAAGCATACCAGTAAGCTAGGAGATGGAAACTCATCAGCCATTCTAGGCACAGGTCATAACTGTGACCTAGAAAAAAGAGAGAGACATAGGTACATGGTGTAACGGTAGCACAAGAGCCTCCAAAACTCTTGGAGTAGGTTCGATTCCTGCTGTACTTGCCATTTATATAAAACTTATAAACAAATGAGACAATGCGTACGTTGTTGATTACACCTAGATAAAGACCAAAAGCTATGGTGTAAAAAATGTAGAGAACGTGTGGATGAAGAACTCAGATGAGAGATTAGTCGTCCACTTGAATACTACTTTAAACGAAATCTTAAACACAAAAAGTAATCAGTTTTATTCTTTATTATTATTAAAATGAGCAAACTAACTAACCTATTTGAGGACTTTAGAGATTATCAATCAAGAAAAGTGGATAATCCTAATTACACGCCATTAGGGCAACCAGTTTTAGAAAAAACTCCTACAAAGGAAGAAGTACGTAATGCTAAGCGTAGAGAGTATCTTAGGAAGTATTATGAAGAACACAAAGAGAAGATGAGAGAATACCAAAGGGAATACCAAAGAAAACGTAGTAATAAATTACATAAAAAGCAATGATTAAAATGAGTTCAGTTAAGTGTGTACAATTATATGGTAGAGCAATATCAGTTATGGGATAGAGTACCTAGAGCTACACAAATTGCTAAGGAGTTAGATTTATGAGAACAGACTGTATATAATGCAACAGCCGTTCTAGTTAAGAAATGATATATAGGAAGATGAGCATTAGGTAAATACTACTTGATAAATCCACCAGTTAAGGAGGANNGAGCCAGAGATGGTATATGTGGAAGAAAATAAATATGATGAAATGGAGGAAAAGATAAAGAGTTTAGAAGAACAGGTAAGTAATAGCGTATGACATATAGAATGATTAATGAATAGTAATGCTGAATTAGAGAAGAAGAATATTGGTTTATTACATCAGATAGAAGAATTAAAATTGCTAATCAAACTTTTATATAAATATTTTGGGAATGTATAGATGAGATTTGCTACATATAGGAACTGCTTATGTAGAAGTACATACATTCAAGTGAAAGGATTATGTTGCTGTTAGAGATTTCAGCACAACTACAAATGCTTTAAGTAAAGAGATATTAGAGTTAGAAGANNTAAACTATACCATAGATAAACTACATAAAGAACTAGATGAATGTGAATGTAGCTTTTGATTTGAAAGTGATGAAGTATGATTTTGGAAAAGAGAATATAAGAGATTAAAGAAATGGATAAAAGACCATTGTAAATGATACTGAAACCTCTTTCCAGAAGATGAGATGAAAAGACAATGGAAGAAAGCTGACAAGAAAAGAAAATAATTAGATTTATATTATTTAATTTTAGAAAATGCCAACATTAAGCAAGCTAGTGTCTGCGACACAGACACACGACGCACGTACTAGAAACGGTGCAGTTACTCACTCGACTTCTCAGTCGCAGTTAGTAGACCTATTCTTTATCGCAGGTACTCTTATCTGACAAGACCCTAAGAACTATATGCAAAAATGGCATGGTGCTTACTTGGAAGATAAAGAATTAGCATTCAGACTTTTGTTCTGGATGAGAGACGTTAGATGATGAGCATGAGTAAGAGACGCTTTTAACTTCATCTATAATGGATTAACTAAGGATGAGAAAAAGCATTTCGCTCATTATATACCAGAATATGGTAGACGAAAGGACGTATTTGAATTAGCTGAACAAGACTTTATGCCTTTTAAGTGATTGATATTAGACTATCTATCAAACTGACCTAAACAATCAGATTTCTGATTATTCTGTAAATGGTTTCCTAGAAAATGAGAACTATTCAATAAAGTCAGAAAGGAATTTAAGGTAAAACCATGAACTCTACGTCAGCTTATTGTTAAAGGTTCTAATACTGTAGAGCAGAAAATGTCTGCTAAAGAATGGGATAAGATTCTATATGAACACGTACCTTCTAAGGCTTTCAATAAATATCAGAAGGCTTTTGAGAGACATGACTCTGAGAGATTCAATGAATTCGTAAATGATAAGCCAGAGCAGATTAAATCTACTACATTATTCCCTGCCGACATCTATAAATGATTCACTAAGTGAAATGATGATAAGATAATCGAGGCTCAGTGGAAGAATCTACCTAACTATATAGATTCTGATAAGACATTCTTGCCTATCATAGATGTGTCTGGTTCAATGACATGGGGAAGTGGTGCAACAGAAACAGGTATTACTCCTATCATGAACTCTGTAGCTCTAGGATTATATCTAGCAGAGAGAAATAAGTCTATCTTTAAGAATGCGTTTATGTCTTTCTCTAGCACTCCTAAAATGCACTATATAGAATGAGATTCAGTAGTACAGAAATTCAAATATATAAGGAACGACCCTACTATGTGATATAGTACAGATATTCAAGCTGCATTTAACTTAATATTAATGTCAGCTTTAGATAACAATTTAACTAGAGAAGACTTGCCAGATTATGTTATAATTCTGTCTGATATGGAGTTCAATGACCCAGATATTGGTGGCAACCATACTAACTATGAACTTATTAAGAGAAAGTTCAGCATGAACAATTTAGATATGCCAAAATTGATATTCTGGAATCTTAATGGTAGAATAGGTAACGTACCTGTAACTATCAATGATGATGGAGTAGCATTAGTATCTGGATACTCCCCTGCTATCATGAAATCAGTATTAACTTCTAAGGTTGTAACACCTTACGATGTAATGAAAGAAACTCTTGACTTACCAAGATATAAAAGTATAGTATAGATGTCAAAGTAATTACATTATTAGAGATTGGAGACTTACAGCAACAACTTATTGCACAAGACAGAAAATCTTATTTGCGAGCCTGTCTCCAGAAAAAAGTAAAACTGAAAGAAGACTAACAGCAAAAACTTCCTTGGGGGATGTGTGTTATAGGTTCAAATCCTATCTTTCGAACTTTCGATAGTAGCTCAATGGTAGAGCAACATTATTAAATGTCTTCTGAAAACAATATAAAACTCTTGAAGATGGCTTACAGCAATAGATATTAGCCTGTTAAGCTAGAGGTCGTTGGTTCGAATCCAACCCCCGTAATATAATACGGGGTAGCTCAGTGGTTAGAGCTTTATTATGCCATCTGTAATAGAAATATAATCGAGGACTCACAGCAATAGCTTTATGCGTATATTGGTTATACATTAGTCTGTAAAACTAACTACACGGTTCGAATCCGTCTTAATGTCCTCAGCAGAATCATGATAACAAAAAAGAGGGATAACGTGTCCCTCTTTTTTTATACGAAGTAATTTCTATTTACAGATATTACTTTCTTTTTCAACCTCTTCCACATGGCATGATTATATTGGTTATTATTTAAAACGTGATTCTTTAATAGGAGTGAGTTGGTCTCTCCATTTCTTAAAGTGTAGATTATCTCAGAAGAATGGTAATCCTATATCTCTTTTCTTCACTGCTCTAGTACCATCCCATAGAGTTCTCTCCTTAGTTATCTTCCTGTCTTGTGTAACATCACTATGGCGAACTATATTAAGTCTATCTATAGGGAAGTTTCACATAAGATATTCAACTAAATCAGTAAGTCTGAGCATCTGATGAATGTTATACTCTCAGAATCATACTACTTCTATTCCTAGGAATTTGGTATTCACGTTCTCACATCCTCCCCAACTACCATTTCAAGCGTGCCATAGTATATCCTTAGGGTCTCATATCTTTCAGACTTCTCCGTTCTCTCATATAACGAAATGAACACTTGCCTTAGCAGTCGATTCTGATAAGTATTTCATATTAGATTTGTATGTTCATCATGCCGTATGATGGATAACTATACCTGTACATTTATTAGTTCACGCACTCTTTTTAGTAGTAGTGACTTTATCATTAAATGGATACATGATTATATGATTATTAATAAAAGCTCTTTTTATTCGTAATAAGCTCAATTATTCATTCGTTATCAAGTATAACGTCATTTCATATCATAGCACAGGGAACTGATGTAACTTCATCCATTCATGGTCAATATTCCATCTCTTTGAACTTATATCAATTCTCTTTGCATCGATTCTCCAAATGTGGCTTGACGAATTTACATTTCGAACAATCTGAAGATGTTACTAATACACACTCTTTCATTTGATTTTTGGTTACGGTATAAACTGTGTTTTCTTTACAATATTTTTGTATTAATTTTTCTCTGAAGTCTGATTTACTCCGTGAGTATCATTTCATAGCATTTCTTGGTTTTGTTGAAATAAACATAATAGCTCATAATTACAATTCCAACAAGTCTTTTTCCATCCTAGTCATTGTCTGCACCTATCTTCTCACTCTTTAGTATATCTGAATTTCTCCATCGTCTTGTTGTTTATGTTTAAATCTTTTTGGTATTAATAAGGCTCACTCTTTGTATCGCTGTGTAGGGTCATGTATGTCTCTACTATGTAGCCAATCCATCAACTCATCGTAAACGTCTGGCAATAACGCTTTCTCTGTTAGTTTAGCCAGCTTTTCTAATTGCTCTGGAAATATTTTGTTTTCGAATACAGTATGAATAGCGTCATGTACCGTCATTCTTAATCTTTCTATATTGGTTTCGTTAGTAGCTCATCAACGGCTATAAGGACACAAATGGTGGTTATTGTATAACTTTTCTCTTTTCATCGAATTTTGACTTATACTTTAAAATTCGTTGTTTAAGTTTCCTGTTATTCCATCGTTTAATAATCTCTTCTATCATACGATTGTAGGATATAAAAGTAGCACTAAGGCTATTATGATGATAGCTCGCCCCACGACTGTGCAACATCATTTGGTCTGTATGGTTTTTCTTCCTCATATCATCATTTAGACATTCTAACATCAACTAAAGCTCATGCAGCATCAGATTCATGATAGAATCTTTTTGCTCGCTCTTTATGTTTTGTCCAAACTTTCCCAGATGCCAGCCACCATGTCTCATCCTCATTCACTCTCATGATGGCTCGTTCATTCTCTTTTGGGAAATGTGCTATCATATAATCTCGTCCCATTACTTAAACTCTTTTAAGGCTTGTAAAAACTCTTTTTGCTGTTGGTTTATAGTCTCATTGTATTTATCTATTAATCCATCCATGCTGTTCACATAGAAGATAACGATTCATACAATGCTGAGTAAAGCACAAATCATTATAGCAAGGAACGTTCCTCTCTCACTAGACGTTAGCTTAGCGAGAGCGTTTCACGTCTCTGCAATAGTTCATGAATCAATCTTTTGAGTCATTCTGATTTATTTATAGAATTAAATTACTGTATTACTTGTATAGTAGGTTGTGTTTAGACTTGGAGTCCCTGTGAATGTTCATCATGTGTTTTCGAACATATCATCTCCCCAATAATATGGTCGTGTACTGTCTCATGAAATAGGGATTCTATATGGGGTCTGATATTCGCCTGTTTGTGTTGTAGATAACTTTATATTAGTACATCATGCGAACATACTATCATAACAATAATGGTCTAAATCAATAGCAGGTAAAGCAGGTAGCGATGATAAGGAAGTACACCATCGAAACATACCCGTATAACAACGCTCGCCTAAATCTGTAGCATGTAATGCTGGTGGAGTCACTAAAGATGTGCATCATCGAAACATCTCCATACATGAGTTTTGTCAAACATCCATAGCAGATATTATAGGTGCTGTTTCTAAGGACGTACATTGAAAAAACATTCATGAATAAGCACCAAGTGGGACTACAGTGGCAGGTAGATTTGGTGCTGTTGTTAATGATGTACATCATGTGAACATATAGTCATAACAAGTGCTTGCTAGATTTGTAGAAGGCAAATTTGGTGCTGTTGTTAGTGATGTACATCATGCGAACATTCTTTGATAACAAATCTCTTCCATATTCGTTGCAGGCAATGCTGGTGCAGTTTCTAACAAGCAACATCATGCAAACATTTCTATATAACAAGAAGGTGTGAGTGTCGTAGCTGGTAGTTTTGGTGGAGTTATAATAGGCATATCCATAAACAGACCATAAAAGCATCAGTTACTCGTTAATGTAGTTGTTCAGTTTTTACACAACAAAGATGTAACATCTCCACCACAATATAAATCTGCACTAGAACTTTCTTCTAAACGGAATTCGAAAAAATAACGATTACCTCGGTCTTCAGAAAATCAAGTAGGCACTTCTGATTTATTCCTAAAATATACGTTTGTTAAATGCGTTATTTCAATATCAGTATCTATAGTATAATCAATCCAATTTTGTTTATCATAGCTTATTTCCAATGATACATCTGTTGTAACACCACATCTCATTAGACTTAAATAACAAGTTCCCTGTGGCTGTATCTGGAAATATAGGTAATCATCAAAAGTAGGAGGAGTAGAAGAAGGTCGTATCTGTACTCCGTTATACATTACCTTCTCTACTTCTCTCCCATTGATTATCCTCTTTTGTAGGTCTTGTCAGTTATACTTAATAGTCATTATGAACTAGGGATTATATTATAAATCACTCAGTTTACTGGAGTTATTTGATTATACTGTGCCTGTGTTCCTACCCATTCTTGACTTACTGTATATGTAGTTCCTGTTGAGTTCTGTGTTATTACAGGTAATGATACACTTCCTGTTGCTACTGAATCTACATATTTCTTAGTAGCAGGCTGATAATCTTCTGTAGGTCGGAATGCTTTTGTATAGATTCCTTGCGTCATAGCTGAGATATAGTTCGTATGAGTTGAATCATCTGGATTCTCGTCTACTATAGTATTATATGTACTACCATTTGTAGCAATAGTTAGTCTATTCTCGTATGCTACAGTATAATCTCATCATGTCTGTCATGGTTGTGTGACTTTATGAGAGATTCTCTTTTTACCAAAGAATACAGCACTCTGATACTGTCATACTGTAGTTAGATGGTTATAAATAAACACATCGTTTGTATATGTATCATTTAATATAGCTCAGTTATTAGCGTTTTGTGATACCCAATCAAATATTTCTTCTTGTAATGCTGAGTCTGTATTAATTGTATTACTGTTTATAGTCCAGAATTTTACATTATTCTCTCCAGATGGTAATTCTATATTCATCCATCTATAACCTCATCATTCTCTAGTTAATACCTGTCATTCAGTTCAAATATTGTCTGGTTCGAAATTTCATCCTCCACCTCATCATCCACTTTCATCTGCCCAGTGGTATCATGAACTATTCCTCTTTAGAACCTGCCCTATTGTTCCTGTATTACTAGGGTCGAATGGTTTAGTGTTACTAATCACATTTGAATTATTGATATTGATTCAGTCTCATGCTGTATAAGAAGTTCATCATCCTCATCATGGTATATCAGCCCATTGGTATCCATTAT
>LXOW01124647.1_pt1 | contig 34977 bp, 31 predicted proteins | sample 1368591 | NCBI WGS metagenome assembly LXOW01 (sample SAMN04884650, study PRJNA319009) | bovine gut metagenome | isolation source: Cow rumen | host: Bos taurus | place: Italy: Legnaro (PD) | collected 2014-07-09
TGGATTCATACAGCAAAAGGTATAATGAGATTCTGAAGAGTGGATATGAACAAAATAAAAAGACGAAGGGAAAGTATGCGAAATCGGAAGAAAAGAAACTTCTTAACCGATTAAAAAAATATAAAAAGAATCACTTGTTGTTTGCCCGTAAATTCGAAGTTGAATATTCGAATAATATGAGCGAAAGGGATTTGCGAAAATGCAAAAACCGTGAAAAAATGTCCGGAGGATTTCGGACATCAAAAGGTCGGGAAATGTTCTGTAATATATTGAGCATTATCGAAACCCTAAAAAGAAGAAAAATGAATATCATAGAAAATATCATGCGAATATTTCAAAAAGACCCAGCTATTTTTTAGCTGGGTTAGGGGTGGTTACACCACCCCGGCTGAACTGTTACCAAAACGCTAAAAAAAGTTGGTAGAGATATTGACATTCGAAAGTTGGTATGATAAAATCATGAATTGTGAGGCGTTTTGCGCGACAGGCTGTCGTAGCTCAGTTGGTAGAGCGTTACATTGGTAATGTAAAGGTCGGCGGTTCAATTCCGCTCGTCAGCTTAAAAAGGAATTACGGAGGTAATTCCTTTTTATTTTGCAAGCAAAAATCTTTGTTTTGTCATACATTTGTGACATAAGTTTTTGTTTTATATATTGGAAATATAGTAGGAATATGTTAAACTATTGATAAAAGAATAATTGGGAATGCAGAGGGGCTGTTTAGTATGGCAAATGAAATAAAAAAAGAATTCGAAACATATGTAAAAAATATCACAGAAAGTATAGCAAAAGAAATATATTTAGAAGATTTGAAGGAATTGTGTGATGTTTATAAAAATCAGTTGGCTTCGTGTAAGGATTTATACGCAAAGCATACTGACCTTGATAAGGAAATCATTACCAAGATCGAGAAAAATGTGGATTATTTGAATAGTATAGAAAAAACGGTTGGAGATAAATTACAGAATATCAATGATCAACAGAAGAAATTTGAAACAGAATATGAAGAGTTATTGCGTCAATATGAGGATAGAATTTCTGCAAAGAATTCAGATCTTCGAAAAGCATTTATGGATGATTTCACGAAAGTAGGAAATGAATTAAATGCTGAGATGAAGAAAGATCTTGAAGAAGAGCATGAGTTGTTAAAGAAAACATTACAGAAAGTAATTACACCTCAAAATCTTCAGGATTATATGGACAAGATGGAATCTAGCGTACAGGTTTTAAACAAAAGCTTACAGGTACTAGATTCTGGATATGAAGAAATTTTTGAGCGTTATGCAAAAAAAGTAGATTCACACAGTCAGGACCAGATTCAGAAAGTTCAGGATTCGATTCGCAAGGTTATGCAGGATGGAATCGAGGATATGCATAAGAAATTGCTGGATTTACAGGTAGAACAGCATGAGCAGTTATTAGAACGTGCAACTGAGAAGAAGGATTTTGAGTGTTTGCGTTTAGAGATGGCTGTTATGTCTGATCACATGAATCGCATGCAGGTTTCTTATAATGAAAATTTGAACAAGTTGTTTGTTGAGATAAAAAGAGCAGAAAATCTTCGTTATAGAAATGATCATGAAAGACGTCGTGAACGCAGGTATTTAAATTATCTTATGATTAGTAACAGTGTGTCTATGATTGTTATTCTCTTGTTAGTTGGTTATGCACAGTTTGGTGCAAAGAGCAATATTGGTAATATTTCTTCTGCAGTAGTTGCGGTAGTAACCGTATTAGGTACAATTGTTGCATCTGTAAAGATGAAGAAAAGATCAGCGTATGATGCTGCCAAGAGAAAGGCTGCTACAGAACAGCCGGTAGAAGGATTACAGATTGGGTTAGAACGAGATGTAGCACCTGCTATGAATACAAATGTAGAAGCTGAGGAAAAATCTTTAGAGGAAAAAACAGTGAATAATAAAAAACAACATCCTAAGAAAAAGAACAATAAATAAGTAAACGCATAGTTGGGAATATGTATAAAGTTCCGGAGATGGTAAATGGTTAAAAAAGTATGTTCGGGCTAAATTATTATGCCAAACAATTTTTGGATATAGGGTGATTGATATGAACGAAGAGATATATGCTAATTTGGCAAGTGCCACGGATGAGATATATTCGTTATTGATGAGTAAGGTGTCAGATGGATACTTTACAATGTGGAATCCAAGATTTGCGAAAATGGACCAAGGGGTAACCTCTTTAGTAACAGCGTTTGAGCAGAGCGAGAGAGGCTTGGAGTTGGAAAAACAGTATCAGGAGATAATAAAGTATCAAACAGAGGTACGAAAACTCCCTAATGAAGTTTTTCAAAAAGGAAATTTTAATGCAATAGAGCAAATCTATACGGAACTTCCGGCAAAGATTTTGAAAATGAGAGAAATAATAGCACAAGGAATGCTTAAGTACAATCAGGTGGCTTCTGAGGTTGAGAATTTAGAAGAGTACGAGAAAGAGTTTATTAATATAAGTGCAAGAGAAATCGAAGACTATAAGGTGAAACTTAGAAACCGTATCAATCAAAATATTTCTAAAGTTCGACAGTTTGACTCGTTGTCGGAGGAAGAAAGAAAGTATTTTTTGACTCATGTTATTTTCTTTGATGAGGGAAAATTAGAAAATACAATTTTAGAAGCTCTTCATGAAGCAGAGAAAAAGGTTGAGGATGAAGTGCATAAAGTGGAGTATNNGAGAAAAAGGTTGAGGATGAAGTGCATAAAGTGGAGTATAATGCAATTATTGCTCCTGAAATTTACGATGATGAAAAAGGAAGAGAATACGTTCATCGGTATCGTAGAGAAAATGAAAAACAAAACCCAAAAGAATTGAGTGTCAGTAGGAAGATTTTTAAACAGGGAGAAATGGAAAATAAATTTGAAATCTGGTTTAATTCTTTAGTTGGTGAGGGCTCTTCTTTGGGAAATCTCATAAATGAAGGAAATTATGCAAATGAGTTTCCAATCGAGGAACAGATGCTGGATGCTATGGGATCAGTGATTGATAATAATTTGGGCGACCTTACAATGACTGAAATGTTAGAAGCGTATAAAGAAGAATGTGTTGCTATTAAAGAATGTTCATTTAAAGAATTTTATGGAAAATATAGTGAGCTTGAAAAGATATCATCATTATTGGAAGATATTCAGAACCTGTTTACTGAATGGAAAATTGATTCTGTTGGAATTGCAGAGATTATTTTAGGAGAAAGGTAAAACGAAATATGCATAATACAAGCTGATACAGGGAGAGGTATCAGCTTATCTTGCGTCATAGTGAATGGTTTTTGGGAAGACAAAAAAGAGGAAATGAAAATGAGAGTAATACATTGTGCAGATTTGCATTTAGATTCAAATTTACTGACGAATTTAGATGTACAAAAATCAAAAGAGAGAAATTTAGAATTGTTGGAAAATTTTCAGGAAATGATTGCATACGCTGAGGAACAGGGTGTTAAGGCAGTATTGATTTCTGGTGATTTGTTTGATACTTCTGAGCCTTCAGAGACTACCAAAAGGGCGGTTCTTAAAATGGTGGAAGAACATCCGAAGATATTTTTCTTTTATTTAAGGGGAAATCATGACCGAGATGTTATTATAGGAGATGTACTACCAGCTAATTTTATTACTTTTGATGACTGTTGGAAGCACTATGTTTGTGGAAGTGTTACAATTTCAGGTGTTGAGTGCCAGGGGGATAGTCTTCGTTACACAGAGGAGCCGGAGTTTCCAAAAGAACGGGTAAATATTATTATGTTACATGGTATGGTTGTGGAAACTATGGAGTGTAAGAGTGAAGACGATAAGGTTTTCATCAACAGATTTAAGAATAAAAACATAGATTATGTTGCACTGGGACATTTTCATGGATATCGAAAAAATCGTCTGGATGAACGTGGTGTATATTGCTATAGTGGTTGTCTGGAAGGTAGAGGATTTGACGAGTGTGGACAAAAAGGATTTGTGCTTTTAGATATTGATGAGGAATACTGCAGAGTGAATTCTAGATTTGTACCATTTGGAAAACGTCAGTTATTTGACCTTCCGGTAAATGTTCAGGAATGTATGACCAGTATAGAGATGGCAAGATGTATAGATAGTCAATTAGAAGTGTCCGGAGCTGAAAAAGAAGATTTAGTAAAAGTACGTCTTGTAGGTTCTATTGATGTGGAATGTGAGAAAAATTTACGTTATTTGAAACATAAATTTGAAAATGATTTTTATTGCTTTAAAATAGAAGATCATACGGTAATACATGTAGATTATAGTGATTATGTGATTGATGAAACGTTAAAAGGGGAATTTGTCCGTATGATACATCATGCAGACATACCACAGGAAGATAAGGCTGAAATTATACGATATGGAATTTTGGCATTGGCAGGGGAGGAGCTGGCAGAATGAGATTGCTAAATTGTCATGTTGAGAATTTTGGAAAATTATCTGATTTTCAGATGAACTTTGAAAATGGGTTAAATGCCTGTTTTAAAGAAAATGGTTGGGGAAAAAGTACCCTTGCTTCCTTTTTGAAAGTTATGTTTTATGGATTTGGGAATGAAAAAAAACGTAATCAGAATGAGAGAGAACGGGATAAATATAAACCGTGGCAGGGGGGCACTTATGGCGGAAGTGTGGAATTTGAAGTAAGCGGTAAAAAATACCGTATGGAACGTTTTTTTGGTGAAAAGGAAAAAGACGACATTTTTACACTTTATAATTTGCATACAGGACTTCCTACCGTTGAATATTCAAAGGAAATTGGAAAAGAATTGTTTCGATTAGACGAGGAGTCTTTTTTAAAAACCATATATGTATCTGGATTGGATTGCAGTACCAGTGCTACGGATTCTATTCATGCAAAGCTTGGTAACCTTACGGATTCTATGTATGATTTAGAAAATTATACAAAGGCGATGCAGCTTATGCAGCAGGAGATTAATCGATTGACGCCTAAGAGAAAAACAGGTCTTTTGGCAAAACAGGAAGAAGAAATGTTTGTTTTTCAGGATCAATTGGTGGAATCTGTTGACCGTGTGAAACTGATGGAACAAAAGAAGGAGAAAATGGAAGAAGCAAAAGCTGAAAGAGAAAGACTATTATTTGAGCAGGGACAGATTCAGGCGGAGATTAAAAAAATTGGGGAAAACCAGGAATTGTATTCAAAGCAGGCTTTGTATGATGCATTGTGCGGACAGCTTAGAGAAAAAGAATTAGAGATGGAAGAACTGGAAGAACAGTTTGGAATGGGGATTCCGGAAAGTGAAGAAATCTCTAAGACGATTGCTCTTGTAGAACAACAAAAACTGTTGGAAGCTTTGATTGAGAAAAATACATTGTCAGTGGAAGAGGCGGCATTGTTAGAAGAAATTGAGCAACAATGGATAAATATTCCGACTTATGAGGATGTAGAAAAGTATCGGCAAGGGGTATCAGAAACAAAAGAGAGTGAGTCGGATGATAAGGAAGAGACTAGCGAAGATTCTGAAATTGAAGTTCCAATTCGGGCAATTTACAGTCTTGTGTTCTTAGGAATTACTATTTGTGCGCTTGGTGCAGTTTTATGTTATAACCGACCATTTTTAGGCTTCTTCATTTTTTCAATTGGTATTGTTTGCGGTTTAGTAGCGGATCGAAGAAAACAAAGAGAGCAGGAATTAACAAAAGAATTGCTTAAGGAAAGAATAAATGAAGCATCTGCACAAAAAAACGAAGAACAGGAAGTAACAGAAAATACAAGTGCAGAGTTAGAAACTTTTTTGGCACAACACCCGGTTGATGATGTACAAAATGCAACAGAGCATTTGAATAAAATTCAGATTATAATCGCGCAGCTTGGAAATATTCAGACAAGAAAAGCAACATTACTGGAAACTATGGGAACGAAAGAAAAAGTGGATGCTGAAATCGCCGGATTTTACATTAAATACGGTATTGAACAGAGCGATTTGAAAGATGTTCAGCTACAAAGCTTACTTTCAATATTACAAAAATATCAAAATCTGCAATCGGAATTTGAAAAGCTTCAGAAGAAAAAAGCGGATTATGAAATGGAGTTAGGTATCTTACCAAATCAAAATCCGGAAAATATGCAGGATGGCATTGGTTCTTTGAATGAACGTTTGCAAGAAAATCTTAGAAAAGAAAAAGAGATACATCAATTGATATACAAGCTTCAATCTGAAATTGATGATTATGAAAATAATGTTGAACAGGATATGGAGCGTAAGCTTCAGGCAAGTAATCTTAAAGAGGAGATGGATAAAAATCAGAGAAAATATCATTTGATTACATTAGCAAGAGATTACATGAAAGAAGCGAAGGAACAGTTTGTTGCAAGATATCGAAATCCTTTGGCAAACAGTTTTGAAAAATATGCCGGTATCGTATTGGAACAACAGGAAGATTTTCTTGTAGATGTCAATTTGGATGTTCGAAAAAAAGAAGTTGGAATGTATCGTAAAAGTCAGACATTGAGCGATGGTTGGAAAGATTTGATTGCGATTTGTTTGAGAATTTCTGTGGTAGATGCCATGTATGCAAATGAAAAACCGTTTTTAATATTAGATGATCCGTTTTTAAATTTAGACAACGAAAAAATGCAGGGAGCGTTTCGATTGCTAAATGAAATTGAAAAAGAGTATCAGGTGATTTATTTTTCTTGCCATGACAGTCGTATTCAGGAAGAAGTTGTTGATACATTTGAGCAAAAGAAATGTGAATTTCGTCGTTTAGCGAATTCTGCATATTGATTTGTGAGGGGTTACGCGACCACATAATGACTAAAAAATGACATGATTTTTCGTTTGCAATAAGTTGTGTTTTTCGATATAATGTTGATATTGATATTTATGAAGTTTGCATTAGAAAAACTTACGAAATGTCATAATCGTTGCAATGTGGAAATGATTAATTGTATTTAGGTTGAATTAGGTGGTTAGGATGTATAAGAATTATGTTTTTGATTTGTATGGAACATTAGTGGATATTCGCACAAATGAAGGAAAGACGTATTTGTGGGATAAGATGGCACAGATGTATGGTTTCTGTGGGGCGATATACGACAGAAATGAGTTAAAAAAGAAGTATTTTAAATATGTAGACGAACTTCAGGAAGAAGCCGATGCTAAGAAAGAGCATGCGGAAATAGAATTAAGTATCGTATTTAAGAGATTATTCGAGGACAAAGGTGTTAAAGCAGACGAAAAGACCATTGAATTTTTTATGAAAATGTTTAGAACAGTGTCTACCAAGTTTATCAGACTTTATGACGGTGTGACTGATTTTATGGAGGCATTGAAGAAGAAAGGTAAGAAAGTTTATCTTTTATCAAATGCACAGAGCAATTTCACTCGTCCGGAGATTGAATTTTTAGGCTTGGACAAGTACTTTGATGGAATTTTGATTTCTTCAGAAGAAGGATGCTGTAAACCAGGAAAGGAATTTTATAACTGTGTTTTAGACCGTTATCACTTAAAAAAAAGTGAGACAATCATGATTGGAAATGATTCTATATGCGATATCGAAGGTGCGTATAATGCTGGATTAGATTCTTTATATATTCACACAGAGATTTCTCCGGATTGTGTAAAGGATTTAAAGAGCAAGTATTCCGTTATGGATGGAGATTTTAGAAAAATTCAAAAACTCATATTGAAATAAGAAAAAAGAACCTTGGTATGATTGCCAGGGTTCTTTTCTATTTCGAACAGTCTTTATAAGTACAATTCACAATATGATAACTTCCGGAAGTGTCGATAGCACCACCACGGTAATTGGATATACAACGTTGAAAATGACAGTTTTCAATTTTTCCACCGGTGCCATACATAACGATACCACCACCGTTTCTAGCTTGACAGTTGATGAACTGAGAATTGGTAATGATGCCGCCCTGACAGTAAAGTGCGCCCTCCTGACAGTGTGAAAATACACAACTTTCAATTTTAGGAAGAAATGCATTGTAAATTGCACGACCGTGAGCAGTGTTACGAAATACACAACCGTTTAAATGGAGTCTTGCTCGTACAGCACGGAAAATTCCTACTTCATTTGAACCGTCAAATTCGCAATTGGTAAAATGACAGTTTTTTGCAGTTTCGAATACGATTAAATCCCGACCTTGAAAGTTTTGCCCAATCAGTTTACTTCCGTTCATAGAAAGAAGTCCGTTGCAGATAATTGGATATTTAATATATATAGTCGAGTTATTTATTTTCCAAATACCATCTTTTGTGATAGTAATAGGACAATCGAAAATAGTGGAGTAAGATAGCTCTGTCTCTTTTTCAATATAATACTCCTCAGAGGATGAAATATATTGAACAATCACGCTGTCTTTTGGAAAGCAATTGCTTGAGTTACAGGAAACAACGTTAGAACGTATCTCGCCATTGTAATAAATGGCACTGCCAAATTCTACTGCACAACAGTTTTCAAAATAACAAAATTGAATGACAGTCTGCTTGCTTGCAAATATAGCTCCACCATTGTGGGAGTTGCAATTGATGAAGTTACAATGGCTAATTTGTGAAACTCCATTAGGAATAAAAATGGCTCCTCCGTTTTGCTTGGAAAAACAATTTTTAAACTGACAGTGTTTTAAGTGAAGTCGGTTTCCGTTTGCAAGAATAGAAGAAACGAAGCTTGTGTTTTCTACCTGGCAGTGAATGATGGAAATTTCACTTTTTAAAGAATACAGCAAACCACCGTTGTGTCCACATTGGAAGGTGCTTTTTTTGAAAAGTATCTGCGAATTCTTTCGACTGGTAATAAAGCAATGTTCGAAATCGCTGCTTCTTACATTGGAATTGAATTCTACATAACTGTTTTCAATAATGAGTGTTCCACCTGTTATGACAATGTTTCGGTCTACCTTTACAATTGCGTTTGAAATATGAACAGTACAGTTTTCCGGTATGGAAATGGTGCCATGGAAATGGCAGTTACCGCGGAAATTGTAAGTTTCATTTTCTTTAAACGTTTCTGGATGAATCTGCTTTGTATAGGAATAACCTAACATATAATAGGATAAATCTGTCATGGATAAAGGCAGGTTATGTTTCTTCATTTCTTTTGCAATGACTTTACATTTGTCGTATTCTTTACATTGTGCAGCTGTTGCAAAGGAAGAAATAAGGTTTTTACTGTCGGAATCGATTCTTAATAAGTCAGCAAACAAATCAATGGATTGTTGCTCTTTTTTTGAAATCTGATATTCATTTAAGGAAACATTGAACAAATCCAAAAGGAAAAGCAAGCGTTTCGTTTGGGTATCTAATGCTGCAATAACACTGTCAATTAAAAGCTGGATATCTTTTGAAAGATCCATCATGGTAATTGTATCTTTGGACGAAAGATTAAATCCTTTGGAAATAAGCCTCTCAATCTGAAAATTGTTAAAAGGTGATGTCAGTGGATTGAGCCGCGCATGCATAAGAACAGAAGCTGCATATAATGTGCGGAATTCTATAGGCTCTGAAAACAAAGGATGTTTTTCAGATATCCAGAGATTCTTTTTCTTATTAAATTTAGATAAAGTTCCTGTTCTCATAATAATCTCCTTAAGTTTGAGAGGGGCTTAAATTAGCCCGGTGTCTATAAGTTTATTGTCATATTGATTAAAGAGAATACTGTCTGTTGGTGTGCAGTTATCAAAATGGCATCCTAGTACACTTTGCCCAAAGTTAAGGGTAGAAAAGTATACGGCAGCGCCAATGTAATCAGCATGACAATTTTGAAATGTGCAATTGTAGACGGTAACATCTACCAGGGAACGTGAGTGAATTGCACCGCCATGTTTGTTGTGGCAATTGATAAAGTTAGTAGATGCAATAAATAGTTCCCTGGTTGCATTGTTTGATAAAGCACCATGGTGACAATTTTCAAAAGTGGAGGTAATAATCTCCGCTGAATTACCGTAAAATGAAATCGCATACACATTTGGTGTGTTGGAAATTGTCGTTGCCTGTAGTCGAAGTTGCCCGCTGTTTTGAAATAAAAATCCAGCTTTTTGTTTACAGTCTATAATAGAATCTTCTATCTTTATAATAGGAGAATTCTCCACAAAGATTGCATAGTCTTCTGGGCATGAATTGACGATAACATGGGAATTTCGAATAATAATTTTCCCATTGTTAACATTGATACTGCCATCAAGAGTTACCTTTGCGTGGTCTATCACAACTGTACTACAGTTTGAAATTGTAAAGGTTCCTTTGATGTGAAGATTTGATTCGTAACGAAGGATCGAACCGTCGTCTAATTTAAAATCTTCCACATCATAGGAAATTGAAAATGCCGGATAGATGTATTGAAGTATTGTAGTTGATACAGAATATCCATGCATCATAAATGTCTTATATGCTTCAATTGCTTTATCAAGTTTTGTATCATAATAAGAAAGTGAATTGTTTCGTAATTGCTCTGTGGTCTTATAGCCTAATTCGCAAAACTCCGTCAAAAAAGCTTTTTCTTCGGAAGAAAAATTAAATACCTGGCAATAACCTTCGATGATATCTCTTGAAAAAGTCGGAGAAATCAAACCGAAAAAAGAAATTCGATATAAATCGGCAATAAAACAATATTGTTCGTTTTTTGTCGTTATTTTCTGGAAGGTATTTGATATTTTAATTTCAAAATTTTTCTTCACTTGTGTGGCTAAAATTTCCTGTTGTTTCAAATCAAAATGAATGTTACTTAATATAGAAGNNGTAAACAAGTACGGCTAAACCGAAACAATAGGCGGTTTTGAAGGAACTCGACGCATTTGCGAAGGGGTGTTCATCCAAAAGCATTGTTTCGCCCTTCTTTTTGGCAAGATAATCTAACATATTCATATCATGAGTTCTCCATTCCATAAAAATAGTTGATCAGTTTATAGTTACTTTTTGATAAGTGTTTCTTCAATATAAAATATACTTTGCTAGATAGAAACATAATTCAAAAAAGTATAGAGAATGTTCCTATAAGAATTTCGTCATAAAAAGTGAATTTCAACACCTATAATAAGAAGAAAAGTAACTCCTTGCGAGAAAATGCAGTTAAAGAAAACTTGGTTCTTTACGTTTGTTTAGCGTATATGATAAAATGGGTTGAAAAGAGTGTTAAAGCGCTAAAGGAAAAGAAAATGGATAAAATTCTTGATGTAGAAAGGGGAAGAAAAATGGAATTTAGACCTTGTATTGATATACACAATGGAAAAGTAAAACAAATCGTAGGTGGAAGTCTTGTTGACAAAGGCAATCAAGCAGAGGAAAACTTTGTATCTGAGCAGGATGGTTCATTTTATGCGAACCTCTATAAAAAAGATGGATTAAAAGGCGGACACATCATTATATTAAATCCGGTTGGAAGTGAATATTATGAAGCAGATGTGGAACAAGCAATGTTGGCGCTTCGTGCATATCCCGGAGGACTTCAGGTGGGAGGCGGAATTACAAATGAAAACGCCAAGCGTTTTATCGATGCCGGTGCATCTCATGTGGTTGTGACATCCTATGTCTTTAAGGATGGAAAGATTAATTATGAAAACTTAAATAAGTTGGTTGATGCAGTGGGAAAGGAACATCTTGTACTAGACCTTAGCTGTCGAAAAAAGAAAGATGAACAGGGCGATTATCAGTACTACGTAGTTACGGATCGTTGGCAAAAATTTACGGATACCATATTAGATGAAAATGTGATGAATTCTTTGTCAAAATATTGTGATGAGTTTTTGATTCATGCAGTTGATGTGGAAGGAAAAGCAAATGGAGTAGAGACTGAATTAGTAAAAATATTGTCGAAATGTAAGAATCTTACCATAACATATGCTGGTGGAGTTGGAAATTATAGGGATTTAGAAGACTTGAAAATACTGGGAAATAATCAAATAAATGTAACTATAGGTAGTGCATTAGACCTATTTGGTGGGGGTATGTGTTATGAAAATGTACTAAAAAAATGCAAAGAATAGTAGAATGGTATTGTGCAAGTTTGGTAATTCTGAAGAAAATCTTACAAAATTAACAAAATTCTTATTTGCTTTTTCAAAGTATANNTATTAAAAAAATATTAAAGTATTTGGTTAAAATTATAGTAAAATTAATGGATTTGTCGAAAATTGGTAAAAACTGTAATGGATTATTAAGGGTTGATTTTATAGCCATCCTCCTTTATACTCTTGAATTGTAGTAAGCAACTGTTACTGACCAAGGGAAAAAAGTAATTAGTAAACGTGTTTTATGTTAAGGATTACATATTGCACTGAGGCAGGAAAAGGAGATTATCTATGAAATTTAACAGGATTATTACAGTATTGTTGTTATCTGCTGTATGTATGACATCACAACAGACAACAAACGTATCAGCTCATGTTACGGATACTGTAGTAAGCAACCAGTCGACTATTGAGGATGATAACGTGGAATGTGCTTTAGAACAGCTAGAAGTTACCAGTGTAGCGTCTGTTGTAAGCGGAGCATCTGTTGTTTCAGGACAAGGAATTGAAGCATTTACAGGTGAGATGGTTACATTAAAAACTAAGTTGGCAGCATCTAGTGTTTCGAAGAAAATCATCAAGACAGAAAAAAAGAAATCCACAAAGAAGAAAAAACGTACTGTGAAAAAGTATACAGCAAAAGAATTAAAGCTTATGTCTTGTATTATTTATTGCGAAGCGCAAGGAGAACCATATGCCGGTAAAATGGCAGTAGGTATTGTTGTTGCGAACCGTAAGAGTTCGAAATTATTCCCTAATACCATAAAAGGTGTTATTTATCAGAAGTATCAGTTTGGTCCTACAAGAAATGGTTCAATGGCAAAGGCGCTTAAGATGTATGAAGCAGGAAAATTCAATTCTTCTTCAGCAAAAGCTTGTATCAAGGCTGCAAAAGCAGTGTTGAACGGAACAAAAAAAGTCACTTACAGATCAAAGACATATAATTTATCTAACTATCACTATTTCAGTACGAAAGTAAAAAACGCAAGATTAAGAATTAAACATCATCAGTTTAAATAAGTGACGGGGCTCTTACGAAAGTGAGGGCTCTATTTTTTTTATTTACATGTTGCTTTAAAACAACGTCTTTTACGGCTTTCTTGAAATGNNACAATATAGTCAGAGTGGTGCGCTTTGTATCACAGAACTTGTAAGATACTTAAGGAGGAGACATGGTGGAAAATGTTTCAGAAAAGAGTGAAGTAGTGTCGAAAAACTTCATTGAGATGATTATAGAAAAAGACTTGGCAGAAGGTGCGTACGACGAGATTGTTACCCGTTTCCCACCAGAGCCAAATGGTTATTTGCATATAGGACATGCCAAATCTATTTTATTAAACTCAGGATTGGCAAAAAAATATAACGGTAAGTGGAACTTAAGATTTGACGATACAAATCCTACAAAAGAAAGAACTGAATTTGTTCAGTCTATCACAGAGGATGTAGAGTGGCTGACAGGTGAGAAGAAAGAAAATATCTTCTATGCATCAAATTATTTTGATCAGATGTATGAAGCTGCCGTAAAACTCATTAAAAAGGGCAAAGCATTTGTCTGTGAGTTAAATGCAGAACAGATGAGAGAGTACCGTGGAACACTTACGGAACCTGGTAAAAACAGCCCATATAGAGATCGTAGCATCGAGGAAAATTTACGATTGTTTGAGGAGATGAAAGAGGGAAAATATCCGGATGGATCTATGGTACTTCGTGCCAAGATTGACATGTCATCACCAAACATCAACATGCGAGATCCTATTATCTACCGTGTGGCTCATATGACGCATCACAATACAGGCGATAAGTGGTGCATTTATCCGATGTACGATTTTGCACATCCGATTGAGGATGCTATCGAAGGCGTGACACATTCTATCTGTACCTTGGAATTTGAGGATCACAGACCACTTTATGACTGGGTGGTACGTGAGACTGAGTGGGAACACCCACCAAAGCAGATAGAATTTGCAAAATTATATTTACAGAACGTAATTACAGGTAAGAGATATATTAAAAAACTTGTGGAAGACGGCATTGTAGACGGATGGGATGATCCTCGTCTGGTGTCTATTGCAGCACTTAGAAGAAGAGGATTTACTCCAGAGTCATTAAAGATGTTTATGGAACTTTGTGGCGTCTCAAAGAGTCAGAGTTCAGTAGACTACGCGATGCTTGAGTATTGTATCCGCGAGGATCTGAAGTTAAAACGTAGCCGTGTGATGGCTGTATTAGATCCGATTAAGCTTGTGATTACTAATTATCCGGAAGGTCAGATGGAATATCTTGATGTTGTTAACAATCAGGAAAATGAAGAACTTGGTTCAAGAAAAGTACCTTTTGGTCGAGAGTTATACATTGACCGTGATGACTTTATGATTGAGCCACCAAAGAAATATTTCAGATTATTTCCGGGAAATGAAGTGCGCTTGATGAATGCATATTTTGTTAAGTGTGAGGAGTACATTACAGACGAAACTGGTAAAGTGACAGAGATACACTGTACCTATGATCCGGAGACGAAATGTGGTAGCGGATTTACCGGGAGAAAGGTGAAGGGAACTATTCATTGGGTAGAAGCTACAACTGCAGTTCCTGCTACGGTACGTCTGTATGAAAATATTGTGGATGAGGAAAAGGGTGCATATGACGAAGAGGGAAATGTCAATGTGAATCCAAACTCATTGCAGGTACTAGAAAATTGTTGGCTGGAGCCATCATTAAAGGGTGCAAAAGCATATGACAGCTTCCAGTTTGTAAGACAGGGGTACTTCTGTGTTGATTCAAAAGATAGCTCAGATGAAAGATTAGTATTTAACAGAATCGTATCCTTAAAGAGCTCATATAAACCAGTATAAGAAAAGGGGGACTTTATTATGGGGTTATTATCAGGATTAGAGGAATTTGGTCTTGGAACCATGCAGAATGAGGAGGTTTTTGAAAAAGAAAAACCAAAGACAAATGAAAATGGTGAAGTGGTTGCTAAAGAACGTTCAGAGATGGATGTATTACTAGATCGTACCTTTGAATGTGTGGTATGTGGAAAAGAATATCAAGCCAGAATGTTAAAGACAGGAAAAGCAAAATTAGTAAAGCAGGATTCAGATTTGCGTGCTATTTATGATATTTCAGATCCTGTTAAATATGATGCGGTAGTTTGTCCACATTGTGGTTATGCAACTTTAGCAAGAAACTTAAAAGCACCATTGACTTCTGCACAGGAGAAATTGATTCGTGAGAAAATCAGTATCAATTTTAAGGGGATACCTGTTCCAGAAGCTGAGTATAGTTATGATGATGCTATTCTTAGATATAAGCTTGTGCTTGCCAGCACCATTGTCAAAGGCGGAAAAAACAGTGAAAAAGCATATGTTTGTTTGAAACTTGGCTGGGCAATCCGTGGAAAGGCTGAATCTTTACCTGATGATACACCGGATAAAGAGAAAGTTTTGGCACAGCTCAAAGCAGAAGAGACAGAGTGTTTGACAAATGCCTATGAAGGATTTAGTGCTGCGTTTTCTCAGGAACGTTTCCCAATGTGTGGAATGGATGAAAATACAGTAACCTATATCTGTGCAGATTTAGCAAGACGTGTAGGTAGATTAGACGAAGCATTACGTTTGGCTTCTACTATCATTACAAGCCGTACAGCAGGCGAGAGAATGAAAGACAGAGCTAGAAATATCAAGGAAATGATTAAGGAAGAAAAGGGCGAGAAATAATAGAAAGATTTCATCCTGTTACATAAAAAATCGGCGTTCGCATTATCGATTGATTTCTAATCGCTAATGTGAACGTCGATTTTTGCTTTAAAAGTGTTTCTTGTATCCAAAGCAGAATGTATGCTTGGATGTAATTCCGTTTGGATATATGGAAACAAGCTTTTTATGCTCTAAGATCAAATGAATATCTGGAAATTCCCACACTTGGTGTATCCTCTATAAAGTCCTTAACCAAATCTACTTCCTTTTCCAGCTTTTCAACGGTTGTATTGCAAAGATATCCTTTTTCAAGCAATGCCTGTTCTAAAAGGTCTTTGTTTACGTCAATCAGTTTCATTGCTTTTTCGTTATTCATTGCAAATTTTGCTGTTACCGTTTTATTGTTAAGTTTTACATCAATATCCATGGCACCTAAGTGTTCCATATCAAGTCGTAACAATACATGAATTGGATTTTGTTGTTTTGCCAGGTTTTTCTTCTTTGTGTATACATATAAATCTGTATGAGTGGCTTTCCCTTTCAAATTGACAGGAAGTTGCACATAGGAGAAAAATTGATTAAGGATTTTCATGAAATCCAGATTATCTTTTAAATTTGAAACATTTTCTTTGGCAAGACTGTGATTGGCAGCATCAGCACCGGCAAGCTGTGCAGCTAGTCTTGCAGCTGGTTGGCTGAGCAGTTCTTCCCAGTCATCAATATGTTTTGATAATTTTTGATAGTATTCATTTACGCCCCCCTGTTTAAAAATTTGAGGAGGTGTGAGAAATAAGGAGTCGATAAACTCTGTTCTCAACAATTCTGTAAAAGGTTCTGAACTTAAAAGTTTTGCTGCATCTTCCTGGTTTGAAAAACCGATTACATTTTTTATGGTTCGCAACAATTCCGTGGTGTTGATTTCTCCACTTTTAATTCCGTCCTTGATTGTGTCTGCAACCGGTAACTCTTTCACAAGATTATATAATTCCATTCGGGCAGGAAGAGGTAATTTGGCACCAAGCTCGTTGTTTGCACATTGTAACGTAGCAAACTGATTTTCCAGTGTTTCGATGATTGGAGAATCAAAAATGCTGGTACGTAACATGGTGTCATCTTTTGAAGCAGTGTTATTTTCAGTAGCATTTTCGTTTGACATTCCATTGAATGCTTCCGTTGCTGTTGCTTCGTCTAATGCCTGTGCCTTTTCATATGCAGAATAAATTGTATGCATAGTACTTCGAAGAGATGCCTGGTTACCTAGAATGGCATCCTTTAGTTCCGGTTCCAACTCGAAATTATCTAAAATTGAAATCAATTCTTCTTTTTGCTCCTCTGATAGAGTGAGTATGGTATCCGGCAATACGTTTTTTTGAAAAGAATTTGTATTCATGGAATTATCAAGCATGGTAGTAAGTAACTTGGAAGATGCTGCTTGAAAATCCTGATGATCTGCATAGCCTGTCGTTGCCATATCTTTCAGAAGGGATGAAAGCTGTGTTCCTAAATCATATAGCTTATCAGCAATGGAATGTTGATTTTGCTGAAACGCTTCAAACTGAGTGGCGTTTTCTTTTGTGATTGGGATTTCAAGTTTATTCATCAAAACCAAGGTTGGAACAGAAATCTCTTTGTTTTGTAGAGAGAGCTGCAACATTTGGTGAATACTTTGTTTGTTGATGGGAAGCTGATTGTTCATAAGCTCAAATACAATTTGCTGGTTACGCTCTGTCTTTGGTAATCCGGCTTCATCCAAGGCTTTCTGTATCGTGCTGTTTGCAAGGGACATATCAGCTCTTGGCAATGCTTCTAACACAATATTTTCCTGAGTTGCGGCATTTACCTTAAATGCTGCAGTTTCCCCAATGGCAAGCCAGCTTCCGTTTACTAGTTTCCCTGCCACAATGGTATTATTTTCAAGAGTAACTACAATTTCCGTGTTTCTAAGGTCAGAAACCTCACCACGAAGAATTTGTCCCGGATAAAGGGAACGTACTCTTATGGTAGTTCCGTAGTTACTAAGTGTATTTGCCTGTTGCACCTGAGGACGAGCGGCATGCTGCTGTGGTCTTGCAGGGGCATTTGGCGTTCGTGGTGCATTTCTATTTATATTACTGCTAGTTAAATTCATATGATTTCCTCTTTTCCTGATAACCGAATCAATCGTATAAATAATGTCGGATAACAATGATAATAACGTTATATCCGAGAGTGTGCTTTCTTTTCATTCACAGATATTATTTTATCATACGAAAGATGGAAATCCAATAGGGGGAGCAAAACAAAAGCCCAAACAAAACCTTTGGTTTACTTGTGTGAAAAAGGAATGTGTGGTAAAATATGTAGGACTATAGGCAAAAGGAGAGAACATAGTGATAGAACAAAGTAAAATTCGAAATTTTTGTATTGTTGCCCATATCGACCATGGTAAATCGACACTGGCAGACCGCATTATCGAAAAGACAGGTACACTTACCAGTCGCGAGATGCAGGCACAGGTGCTTGATAACATGGAATTAGAAAGAGAACGTGGAATCACAATTAAAGCGCAGACAGTGCGTATTGTATATAAAGCAAAAGACGGGGAAGAATATATATTTAACCTGATTGATACTCCGGGACATGTGGATTTTAACTACGAGGTTTCCAGAAGTCTGGCTGCCTGTGAGGGTGCCATTCTTATCGTAGATGCGGCTCAGGGTATTGAGGCGCAGACTTTGGCAAACTGCTATCTGGCGTTAGATCATGACTTAGAGATACTTCCTGTTATCAANNCCGGCACCAAGTGGTGAGTTAAATGCACCTTTTAAGGCACTTATCTTTGATTCGATTTATGATGCATACAAAGGTGTTATCGTATTCTGCCGTGTGTTTGACGGAAGAGTGAAGAAAGGCACCAGAATGCGTATGATCGCTACCGGTGCTGAGGCAGATGTAGTAGAAGTAGGTACTTTTGGTGCAGGACAGTTTATTCCTTGTGAGGAACTGACGGCAGGTATGGTAGGTTATATTACTGCAAGTATTAAAAATGTCCGTGATACCCGAGTTGGTGATACCATTACGGATGCGGACAATCCTTGCGATGAAGCACTTCCTGGATACAAGAAAGTAAATCCTATGGTTTACTGTGGTATGTATCCTGCGGATGGTTCGAAATATCCGGATTTGCGTGACGCCTTGGAGAAACTTCAGTTAAACGATGCATCTTTGCAGTACGAACCGGAAACCTCCATTGCCTTGGGATTTGGATTCCGTTGTGGTTTCCTTGGATTATTGCATTTGGAGATTATTCAGGAGCGTTTGGAGAGAGAGTATAATTTAGACATTGTTACGACCGCTCCAAGTGTTATTTACAAAGTATATAAGACAAATGGTGAAGTGATTGAAATTACCAATCCGTCAAATCTTCCAGATCCTTCAGAAATTGACCATATGGAAGAACCAATCGTATCTGCTGAGATTATGGTAACTACAGAGTTTGTAGGACCTATTATGACACTTTGTCAGGAAAGACGTGGTGTATATCTTGGCATGGAATACATTGAGACTACCAGAGCATTGTTAAAATATGACTTGCCGTTAAATGAGATTATTTACGATTTCTTTGATGCACTAAAATCAAGATCCAGAGGATATGCATCTTTTGATTATGAGCTTAAGGGTTACGAGCCATCTACGTTAGTGAAGTTAGATATTTTGATCAACAAAGAAGAAGTGGATGCCCTTTCCTTTATTGTTCATTCAGAAACAGCTTATGAGCGTGGCCGTAAGATGTGTGAAAAACTAAAGACAGAGATACCAAGACATATGTTTGAAATTCCAATTCAGGCGGCAATCGGAAGTAAAGTTATTGCCCGTGAAACCGTAAAAGCTATGCGTAAGGACGTTTTGGCGAAGTGTTACGGTGGTGATATTTCACGTAAGAAGAAATTGTTGGAGAAACAAAAAGAAGGAAAGAAACGTATGCGCCAGGTTGGTAATGTAGAGATACCACAGCAGGCGTTCATGAGTGTTCTTAAGTTAGACGAGGAATAAAAAGATAAGAAGGAAAAATACTTGCCAGACAGCTTAAATTAACAGGAACAGTTGATAATGCAAATGCTTCTGTTGGTTTAGATGTGGCAATTTGTGTAATTCCTGCTTAGGATGCAGAACGCATGAAATGAGAAGGGTGTGAAATAAGTGGTAGACTATACTTGGCTCCAATGGTTTTTAGTATTTTTGATTTACGCCATCATTGGATGGTGCGTGGAAGTAAGCTATGCAGCGTTGAAAGATGGTAAGTTTGTAAACCGTGGATTTTTAAATGGTCCAGTGTGTCCGATTTATGGTTTTGGAGGTGCCATTGTCATTGGTTGCTTATATGCCATAAGAGCGCAGTTTGTCCTTGTGTTTTTCGGAGCAGTGGTGTTGACTACCGTGTTGGAATTTCTGACAGGATTTGCCTTGGATAAGATTTTTCACGAACATTGGTGGGATTATTCCAAAGAGCATTTTAATATCAAGGGATACGTTTGTTTGAGATTTTCTATCCTTTGGGGACTTAGCTGTGTAATGGTGGTAGATGTAGTACATCCGCCTATTGATAAGTTTGTGCTTTGGGTGCCGGAAAATATTCAGTTTTGGATTTTTTCAGTTGTGGCAACATTGTTTGCAGTGGATATGTTTGTTACGGTTTCTACTATTGTTGAGTGGAAACGTTCCATCCGAATTGCAAACAGTATCGCAAAAACCCTTCATTCCTTCTCTGATGAAGTGGGAGACAGTATTGCGGAGACAGTTCTTAAAACCATCACTAAGGGTACTGAAATGAAAGAGGCAGTCGAACAGATTGAAAAGTATCAGGAAGTTTGTGGTGAATTAAGCGAGAAAAAGCAGGAGTTAGAGAAACTTTATCATCATGCAGCGCGTCTTAGAAAAATTCAAAATACGATTTGGTTAAGACGTATTAAGAAAGCATTCCCAAGTATTACAGTACCTGGTGTTGATGATGTGAAAGCACGCATTACCGGTTTTAGAAAGAAAGGTATTCATGAAGATGCAGAATAATCCGGAGGGCTTGGGTATATATGTGCATATACCTTTTTGTGTAAGAAAGTGCAACTATTGTGACTTTTTGTCCTTTACGGCTACAAAAGAGACAAAAGAGGCATATTTTGATGCATTGAAAAGAGAAATGGATAGTTATTGTGGGGCGGGGCATCAAAAACCTCGCACCATTTATTTTGGGGGTGGAACGCCATCCTCGGTGGAGCCTGAGTATATTGAGGATATACTTTGCCATATGAAGAAATGTTTTTCCATTGATATTTGGAAACCACTGGAAGTTACGTTGGAAGTAAATCCAAAGACGGTAGACAGTAAAAAGTGGAAACAGTATAAACAAATGGGGATAAACCGTATCAGTATGGGGCTTCAAAGTACCCACGAGGAAGAACTAAAACTACTAGGAAGGATTCATGATTATGATGATTTTTTAGAAAGTTTTTATGAGGCAAGAGAGGCAGGATTTGATAATATCAGTGTGGATGTGATGGCTGCACTTCCAGGACAGTCACTGGAAAAATACAAAGAGACATTAGAGCGGGTGGTTTTGTTGCAACCGGAACACATTTCGTCCTATAGTTTGATTGTGGAAGAGGGAACCCCTTTTGAAAAGCTTTACGGCGAAGGGGCACCAAAGGAACATATGCTGCCGGATGAAGAACTTGACCGAAAGATGTATCAGTTGACACAAAAACTGTTAAAAGACCATGGGTATCACAGGTACGAGATTTCAAATTATGCAAAACCGGGCAGAGAGTCAAAGCATAATTCTTCTTATTGGGAGCGAATCCCATACATAGGTCTTGGGCTTGGTGCCAGTTCCTTCTTTGATGGAAAGCGATATCAGAATACTTCGGATATGAAGCAGTATCTTAAACACTCACAAGACAGAAACATTCGGGTGGTTGAGGAAGAAGTTATTGGCAGAAAGGAAGCCATGGAAGAATTTATGTTTCTTGGACTTCGGAAAACGAAAGGTGTTTTAAAATCTGATTTTAAGCACTTTTTTGGAACCGAGATGGAGAATATTTATGGAACAGTGTTGAAATCACTTTCTGCACAACAGGTTCTTATTGAGGAAGAAGATGTAGTTAGACTGTCAGAGTATGGATTGGATGTAAGTAATATGGTTCTTAGCCACTTTTTGCTAGAGGAAGAAAGGTAAGAATAAAATAACCGTCAGGTTGTCATTTTTGAAAAATGCAATAAAGAGTGATTAAGAACAAATATTGGAGTGGAAATAAATGAACACAATTGATGAACACATAAAGAAAAATGAATTTTCGAATATGTATTTATTGTTTGGAAAAGAAGATTATTTAAAAATAACTTATCGGAATAAATTGCGAAAAAACATTATTTCGCCGGATGATTCTATGAACTATTCTTATTTTGAAGGAAAGGATATCGACGAAACCGCAGTAATTTCCATGGCAGGCACCGTGCCGTTTTTTAGTGAACGAAGATTGATTGTCGTTGAAAATAGCGGGTTGTTTAAACGTCAGAATGAATTGTCAGAGTTCTTATCTTCGTTGCCGGAAACCACCTTTCTTGTGTTTGTGGAGCAGGAAGTGGATAAGCGAAGCAAACTTTATAAGGCTGTTCAGAAAAGTGGAACCGTTATGGAACTAAACGGTTTAGAGGAAAAAGACCTGAAGTTATGGGTAGCAACTTACCTTCATCAAAGCCAGAAAAAGATCACAGAGCAAAACATTATGTACATGCTAAATAAAACCGGGGCGGATATGCAAAATCTGAAAAATGAGTTGGATAAACTTATCAGTTATTCTGCGTCGGAGGATGTGATTACCAGAGAAATGATTGATGAAATCTGTGTTGCACAGACGGAGGGAAAAATCTTTGAAATGATTGATGCCATAGGAATGAGAAATCAGGACAGGGCATTGCAGTTATATTATGATTTGCTTGCGGTAAGAGAAAAGCCTATGTCCATATTATTCCTTTTAATTCGACATTTTAATATTTTAATACAATTAAAGGAACTTGCAAATGAGGGTGCGGCAAACGGTGTTATTGCTTCGAAAGTCGGTGTTCCACCCTTTGCGGTAAGAAAATATATTGGACAGGCAAAAAACTTTAAAAACAGCGAAATCAGGGATTGTTTAGAGCAATGTGCTGAGGTGGAGCAACAGGTGAAAACAGGTTTACTTTTGGACCAAATCGGAGTAGAATTATTGATAATAGCCTTCAGTCGAGGAAGGGTTTCAAAATGACAATCAAATTTTAAAATATGGAACAATACAGCCGAGTTCATTATATTTAGGAGGTCAGTATGAAGATACTTATTAAAAATGGACATGTTTTAAACCCATCTACAAATACAGATGGTGTGTTTGATGTTGCAATCGAGGATAAAAAGATTGCAAAAATTGCCACAGGTATTGAAGAAAGTGGATTTGATCAGGTAATCGATGCATCCGGAAAATATGTGATGCCGGGATTTATCGATCTTCACGTTCATTTTAGAGAACCGGGATTTGAGTATAAAGAAACTATTAAAACCGGTTCCATGTCATCTGCTAGAGGTGGATACACTTCTGTTTGTCCGATGCCAAACACAAAACCGGCGACAGATAGCAAAGAGATGATAGAGCTGATCAAAGCAAAGGAAGCTACGGATTCGGTAGTACATATTCTGCCGGTAGGTGCAGTTACTCTTGGACAGGATGGAAATAAGCTTACTGACATGAAGGGAATGAAGGAAGCTGGAGCAGTTGCCGTAAGTGAAGACGGAAAATCAGTTATGGACATTTTAGTGTACGTGGAAGGAATGAAGGAAGCAGCGAAAAATGGTCTTGTTGTGTTAGCTCATTGCGAAGATAAAAACCTTGTCCGTGGCGGTGTGATGAATGCAGGAAAGAGAGCAGATGAATTAGGATTAAAAGGTATTACAAATTCGGTAGAGGATGTAATTACCGCCAGAGATATCTTTTTGGCAAATGAAACCGGAGCACAGCTTCACTTGTGCCATTGTTCCACAAAGGACAGTGTGGCGCTTATCGATATGGCGAAAAAAGCCGGATATAAAGTAACCGGAGAGGTTTGTCCACACCACTTTACATTGTGTGACGAGGATATCCCATCGGATGATGCAAATTATAAAATGAACCCTCCGCTTCGTAGCAGAGCGGATGTTCAGGCTTTGAAAGATGGATTGAGAGACGGCATCATGGATGTGATTTCTACAGACCATGCACCACATGGAGCAGAAGAAAAGGCAAAATCCATGGCGGAAGCACCATTTGGTATTGTTGGAGAAGAGACAGCATTTTGTCTAACAGTTACAGAGTTAGTAGAGCAGGGATATCTTACAAAGATGCAGCTTGTAGAGAAGATGAGCTACAATCCTGCTAAGGTACTTGGTATTGACAAAGGTCAGTTGGCAGAAGGTAAGATTGCAGATTTAGTTATTGCTGACTTTGATGAAGAATACAATATTGACGTAAGCAAATTTGCATCAAAAGGAAAGAATACACCATTTGATGGAAGAAAAGTAAAGGGAAGAATTCTGAAAACATTTGTAGACGGAAAAGTTGTATACGATTATGATTTAGAGAAATAAAATCAGAAATATATATTTCCAAAAGAAAGGATAGAAAACTATGATAAACAAGTTATGTAATAAGATTACAAATTTAAACGCACCTATTGTGGTAGGATTAGATCCTATGCTTGACTATGTTCCTGAACATGTGAAAAAAGCAGCATTTGAGGAGTATGGAGAAACATTGGAAGGGGCAGCAGAAGCTATCTGGCAGTTTAACAAAGCTATCGTAGATGCTACCCATGATTTAATTCCTGCTGTTAAGCCTCAGATTGCCATGTACGAGCAGTTTGGTGTACCTGGAATGGTGGCATTTAAAAAGACGGTAGATTACTGTAAAGAAAAAGACTTGGTTGTGATTGGAGATATCAAACGTGGTGATATCGGTTCGACTTCAAAGGCATATGCCGTTGGACACGTGGGACGTGTACAGGTAGGAAGTAAGTCATATGCTGGATTTGACGAAGACTTTGTAACTGTAAATCCATATTTGGGAAGTGACGGAATTCAGCCATTTATCGATGTTTGTAAAGAAAATAACAAAGGTATCTTTGTGTTAGTAAAAACTTCAAATCCATCCAGTGGAGAATTCCAGGATCAGTTAGTAGACGGAAAACCATTGTACGAATTGGTTGGTAAAAAAGTTGCTGAGTGGGGCGATGCATTTATGGGAGACAGCTACAGTTATGTAGGCTGCGTTGTAGGTGCTACTTATCCGGAAATGGGTAAAACTCTTCGTAAAGTAATGCCTAAGACATTCATCCTTGTGCCTGGATACGGTGCGCAGGGTGGAAAGGCAGAGGATTTAGTTCCATACTTCAATGCAGACGGATTGGGAGCTATCATCAATTCTTCCAGAGGAATCATTGCTGCTTACAAGCAGGAGAAATACAGCAAATTTGGTGCAGAAAACTTTGCTGATGCATCAAGACAGGCAGTCATCGATATGCGCGAGGATATCAATGGCGCATTAGGAAAGTAGGAGGAACGATTCATGTCAGAGAAAGTGATAAAAGTGGTACCTGTGGTTAAGACAGAGAAGGTGACAGAAGGCGTTTTCAGTATGTGGATCAAAGACAAGGACTTGGCAACAGCGGCAAAAGCCGGTCAGTTTGTATCTTTGTATTGTAACGATGGCAGTCAGTTACTTCCTCGTCCAATCAGTATTTGTGAGATTGACACAAAAGAGGAGACACTTCGCTTAGTGTACCGTGTGGTTGGAAAAGGAACAGAAGAGTTTTCAAAAATGAAAGCAGGAGATGAAATCCGTGTTATGGGACCTTTGGGAAATGGGTTCACATTGGAAGGAACAGAGGCTATTTTAATCGGTGGAGGAATTGGTATTCCACCAATGCTTCAGACCGCTAAAAGTTTACATGCACAGGGGGTAAAAGTGCAGGTAGTATTAGGATACAGAGACAGTGATTTGTTCTTAAAGAGTGAATTTGAACCATATGGAAGCGTAATCGTATCTACAGAAGATGGAAGCGTAGGAACCAAAGGAAATGTTATTGATGCCATTAAGGCAAACAATGTTTCAGGTGATGTCATTATGGCTTGTGGTCCGATGCCAATGTTACGTGGTATTAAGGCATTTGCGCAGGAAAACAGCATCAAAGCACAGATTTCCTTAGAGGAAAAAATGGCATGTGGAATTGGTGCATGTTTAGCTTGTGTATGTAAATCAAAAGATAAAGACCACCATACAAATGTAAACAACAAGCGTATTTGTAAAGATGGTCCGGTATTTTATGCAGAGGAGATTGAAATCTAATGAGTGTAAATATGAAAGTAAATATTGCCGGTGTGGAATGGAACAACCCGGTAACGGTAGCATCCGGAACATTTGGCTCTGGAGCAGAATATAGCGATTTTGTGGATTTAAATAAAATAGGAGCAGTTACTACTAAAGGTGTGGCAAATGTTCCGTGGCCTGGAAATCCTACACCAAGAATTGCTGAGACATATGGTGGTATGATTAATGCTATTGGTCTTCAAAATCCTGGTATTGATTTGTTTGTAAAGCGCGATATCCCATTTCTTCGTGAGTATAAGGACACAAAGATTATTGTAAACGTATGTGGAAAAAGTACGGAAGATTACTGTGAAGTTGTGGAAAGGCTTGCCAGTGAAGATGTTGATATGTTAGAAATCAACATTTCCTGTCCAAATGTAAAAGAAGGTGGAATCGCCTTCGGACAGGATCCAAAAGCTGTAGAGGCAATTACAAAAGAAATGAAAAAGCGTGCAAAACAGCCGGTAATCATGAAATTAAGTCCAAATGTTACAAACATTGCAGAGATGGCAAAGGCAGCAGAAGCAGGAGGAGCAGATGCATTGTCTTTGATTAATACACTTACGGGAATGAAGATTGACATTCACCGTAGAGCATTTGCAGTAGCAAACAAAACTGGTGGATTATCCGGTCCAGCTATTAAACCAGTGGCAGTCCGCATGGTTTATCAGGTGGCACAGGCTGTTAACGTACCAATTATCGGAATGGGTGGAATTATGTGCGCAGAGGATGCCATTGAGTTTATGATGGCAGGCGCAAATGCGGTATCTATCGGTACTGCCAACTTCCATAATCCAAATGTGACTTTGGAAGTAATTGAAGGTATGAAGAAATTCTGCGAGAAAAATGGGGTAAAAGACATCAACGAATTGGTTGGATGTGTAAAATAAAGAATTTGGTTATTGCTGAAGAAAAATGATAAATAATCCGATACTTATTTTGAGTTGAGAAAAATGCTTGTTACAGTTTGCGAATTTGTAAGCTGATTATTAATCTGTTTAGATTAGATGTATACTCGCAATTCTTGTATTAAAAGACTCCGAGAGTACATTAGGGGAAAAGGGAGGAGATTTTTTATGATTAAAGTGTATTATAACAAGTATCAGTTCCAAAAAGGGGAAGAAGAAGGCAAGAAAACAGTAGCCGGATATGAACTGAAAGGGGAAGTTGAGTATGTACCAAGTACGAATAATAAAATCGTAGTTGGCGCTTCAGAGGATGATAAGGCAGACTGGGAAGTATTCCAAAAGGCGTTAAAAGAGTATTTGGAATATTTTCTAAAGGAGTTGCTGTCAAGAGCAGATGAGCAGGAAAAGGCAGATGAAAATAAGCTTTTGCTGGATCATTTTATCATTGTACAAAAGTAAAGGCAGGCAGTTATAGTTTCGCGACTATAACTGCTTTTCTGTACGATCCCGTCACTGTGATATGGAGCAATCTTAATATAACCACTGGAAGATTTTCTGGGAAGGGAAAGATTGTGATGAAGTTAAGTCAGGAGAATTGCTTACAAGGTACATGAGCCAGTTTGCTTTATAGAGAAAGGATTATTATGAAAAAACGTAAAATAAAAGCTATCGTAATGCTTCTCATTGGAATTGCCACTTTTGTGTTTTTATGTTCCAGACTTGATATAAAAAGTGTGAAAGAGTATAGGGGAGAACAGAAAAAATTACAGGAACTGGTAAAGTCAGAGGATTATACAAAGANNGGATTATACAAAGATAGATAAAGACGTGGAATTGTCTGATGTAGAGGAAACAGACAATGTCGAAGATGCTGTTGATACGAAGCAGAAAGAAGATAGCGAGAATACCGATAAAGACAATTCGAAAAACGAAAAAAACAGGAAAGACGAAAACGTTGGAAAGAAAAATCAACAACAGACGGATGTTCCAACCACAGATCAAAAGTCGGATTCGTCGGTAGATAAAAAAGAGAATCAAAAAAAGAATAAGTCGGATAAAAGTAATAATAAGAGTACCAAAAAGCCAAAATCTACGAAAACTCCTACGAAGGAAGAAAAAAAGACATTTCTTTGCAAGATTACCATAGACTGTAGCGTGTTGCTTGACAATATGGATGCAGTAGATGAGAATATGAAAGATTATATTCCACAAAGTGGGTATCTTGTAAAAGATGTGGAGATGGAAGTGGAAGATGGAGAGACGGCTTATGACTGTTTGCAAAAGGTTTGTCAGGCAAAAGACATTGCCTTGGATGCAAATTTTACTCCACTTTATAATTCCTATTATGTGAGAGGAATCGGCTATCTTTACGAAAAAATGGCAGGAAGAATGAGTGGATGGCTGTATCAGGTAAACGGTGTGGTGCCAAACGTTGGTGCATCCGGTTATAAATTAAAGTCCGGAGATCAGATTAATTGGGTATATACCTGTAGCGGAAGGATTGGTAGTTAATGAAGATGACATATGCGATGGCGCATCCGCTGGTGGTGGCAAGTTTCTTATTTTGGATGCTGATACTTACCATGTGCACCATGAATCCGGTGATGATTGGAATTTCCCTTGTTTTTTCCATTGTATACAGCCAGATAGTGTCAGAACGCATGAATTGGAGGTTTTTGCTGTATTCAGCCATACCAATCTTTGTGTTTACTATGGTGATTTTACCCTTGTTTTCCCATAATGGGGTGACGCCTTTGTTTTACATCAACAATATGGCAGTGACCATGGAGACTATTGTGTTTGGTTTTGTTATGTCTATTATGGTTCTTTCCATGATTCAATGGCTTCAGGTATGGAATGTATGGATTGACGGGGAGCGTTTTATCTACCTGTTTGGAAGAATATCTCCCACACTTGCATTGATGATTTCCATGGTAATCCGTTTTATTCCGATGTTTTTAAGAAGATACAGGGAAATCCATGAAATTCAGGTAGGAATGGGATATTCGAAAGAAAATGCTTCCTTTGGGGATAAGGCAAGAATGTTTGGGAAAGAATTATCCATTCTTGTTTCATGGACACTGGAACATTCGGTGGATACATCTATGTCTATGGAAAGCAGAGGTTACGGTTTAGGAAAGAGAACCAGTTTTCATCTGTTTCGATGGAAGAAAAGTGATACGGTTTGTATGTTGATACAGGTATTACTTGCCGCTGTGGTAATTACGGGAATATGGATGGAGAAGTTTACTATGTATTATTTTCCGAAAATGTGGCTAAAGCCTTTTGACGGATTTAGCATATTGTGTTTGGTTTGTTTTGTAATGTTGGCGATAGTGCCATTTGTAATCGAAGGAAAGGAATTGTTATGTCGCAGATTGAATGGAAACAGGTAAGTTATTGGTATCCACAGATGGAAGAGCCTATCCTTAAGGATATCAGTTTTCAGGTGAAGGAAGGGGAAATCGTTCTCTTATGCGGAAAGTCAGGATGCGGGAAAAGTACCCTTCTTAGACAGATGAATCCCAGTCTGGTAAGTGGTGGTACATTAACAGGAAATATTTCAATCGAGGGAAAGTTACTTGAGACTATGTCTCCTATGGAGGCTGTGAAAAATATCGGATATGTAGGGCAAAATCCAGAGGCTCAGATTGTTACGGACAAAGTCTGGCATGAGCTGGCATTTGGCTTGGAGAGTCTTTCCGTTCCAAATGTGCAGATGAAGCGTCGTGTGGCAGAAATGGCAGAATTCTTTGGTATCAGCGGTTTGTTTTTAAAGGATACCAATGCCCTTTCTGGGGGACAGATGCAGATACTTAATCTGGCGTCTGTGATGGTGATGCGTCCAAAAATCTTGTTGCTTGACGAACCAACGTCACAGTTAGATCCTATTATGGCACAGCGATTTATAGAAACCTTGAAACGAATTAATGAAGAGTTTGGAGTTACCATCGTGATTTCTGAACAATGTCTGGAACAGGTGTTGCCTATGGCGGACAGAGTGCTCATTATGGAAGAAGGAAAATTAGTAGAATTGGCGGACACAAGAGTCTGTGGACAGATGATGTGGGAGAAGAAAAATCCAGTGTTTCAGGCACTGCCTGCTGCCATGAAACTTCATGTTGAGACAAAATCTTCGGGAAGTGCTCCTTTAAATGTGGTGGAAGGTGTTCGTTGGCTAAAGACGAAGAAACTTGCTACATTCGAAACGTTACAAAAAGAAGAGCGCAAAAATACAGACATTTCTTTGGAGGCAAAAGGGGTATCCTTTGGCTACGAGAAAAAGCAGAAAAAAGTATTGGAGGATTTTTCAGTATCTTTTCCAGTAGGGAAAGTTTCAGCCATACTTGGGGGAAATGGAACCGGGAAAACTACGATTTTAAAGGTGCTTTCTGGCATTTATAAGCCAGAGCGGGGAAAACTTAAAACCAAGGGAAGATGTGTGTATATGCCTCAAAATCCTCAGTTGTTGTTTACGGAACCTACGGTTTGTGAAGAGTTGGAAGAAGTGTTTATTGGACACAGCCGACAGTTTGGAAATCTGTCAGACAAAGAAATAGAGGACAGAGTTATAGAAATGCTTGAATTTATGGAACTTAATGAGGTAGCTTCTAATCATCCATTTGATTTATCTGGAGGACAGCAGCAAAGGCTTGCTCTTGGTAAATTGCTCCTTTTAGAGCCGGATATATTATTGTTAGATGAACCTACAAAGGGCTTGGATGCTGCATTTAAGGAAAAGATGGGAGAATTGTTTGAAAAGCTAAAGAAAAGTGGAAAAACTATTATTATGGTATCCCATGATGTGGATTTTTCTGCAGAACATGCGGACTATTGTGGATTGTTGTTTCAGGGGCAGATTGCAAATTTAGAGCCGGTCAATCAATTCTTTTGTGAAAACTATTTTTACACGACGTCGGTGCATCGTATGTTCCAGCGATTGGACGAAAATAGTCCTGTAATCACATGTAAGCAAGCTCTAGAAGTGCTTTTGTCAAAAAAGGTTCCAGAGAGGAATGGTGAAGGATGAGAAGAAAGAAATCCGGCTGGCAGGCAAGGGAAATCGTAATGCTTTCTGTTATGACGGCACTTTGTGTAACAGCCAATGTAATCTGTAGCCATACCATTCCGGTACATGGAGGAACGGCAGTTGTCATTCTTTCCGGCATTTCACTAGGGGGACTTCCGGGGCTTGTTGTGGGAGCACTTGGACGACTTATTAGCAATTTTTTCGACGGACAGGGACCGTGGACTCCGTGGCAGATGCTATCCTGGGCTTTGATTGGGGGAATTAGCGGAATTTGTTTTCAACCGGTAAAGCGAAAAACATTATTGGAGCGAAGAAGAAAGAAAAAAATGACAAAAAAAGAACAGGTGGAACTGTTTTTAGAAAGCATTACCATTCTTCTTGGCATTGTAATTATGGAAGTTTTGGCGCTATTGGAAGCTTATGTGACAACTGGGAATATAAAACATATATATGGTTGGAGATTTTATGCCTATGGATTTGTGGGACTTATCATTGGGTGTATTATAAAGAAAAAACGGCTTACGGCAAATCGCCTGATTATGAGTATTTACAGCTTTTTGATAGTATTTATTATATATGGTGGCATTATGAATAGTGCCACATTGCTGATGCAAAATATGCTGGATGGTGGACAAAATCCTTTGAATGTAAAGACATTAGTGGCTCTTTACATTACAGGTGTTCCTTATGATTTGTCCCATGCATGTGGCGTAGCTGTCTGCGTCTTTATCTTTGGAGAGTCCCTTCTTCAGAAACTGGAGAGGATTCAAATAAAATATAATGTGTTTCCAAAGGAAACAAAAGCACGAAATGTGCAGAAAGAGAGGTAATATGAAACGTAAGAATTTTAAGCAACTAATGATGGTGCTGACATTGATTGTCAGCATGGTGGCAGGAAGTGTAGCAATGTCTCTTCCAGCGGTAAGTGCAAAAGCTACGGATAAAGTTGTAGTTTACGTAGCAGTGGAAGGAAAAACTGCCAGTGGCACAGCAATCACTGTAGATAAGACTGCAGTTGTTCTTGAAAAAGGCAGCAAAGCCATAAAGGCAATTCAGACGGTGCTTGATCAGTCTGCATACAAAGGAAATTATGTGATGACAGAAACAAGTTGGGGAATTAGCTTAGATTCTATCGGTGGATTGGCAACAGAACAGGTAAACAATACATATTGTTGGTGGGTATTTTCTGTAAATGGAATCATGGCTATGGCATCAATCGACACCTATGAGTTAAAAGACCAGGATAAGATTAGTCTTGTGTATGGTGATGGAAACGGCGATGTAGAAGCAACATCTTTTAAAGAGGATGGTACTGCAAATCCTTCCATTGAAAAATCAAAACAGTTGTACAGTGAGGCAGTTGCGAAAAAGAATGTTTTGGCAACGAACATCTACAACAAAACTTTTGAAAATGGAAAGAAAATAGCAAAACTTGGTGCAAGAACGGATGATTTCTATACAGTGTATTCTCTTGCAAAATCAGGATTTGAAGCAAAGGAATTTTACAAGTCAACTTACGATACATTAGTAAAAGATTTAAAAGATTTTGAAGATGGAAAAGCACTGGAAGATGGAACTACAAAAGCAATCGTTATGGCAAGCGGCTATGCAAGCCCTTATTATGCTAAAATTGCCCTTGCAGTAACTGCTATGGGATATGATGCTACCAATGTTGGCGGTATCAACCTGATTGAAAAAATGGCACAGAAAAATATGTATGAAGTTTCTTCACCGGCAGCAATGTATGGTGTATATGCCAGAGACGGAATACTTTTAATGGCATTTGATGAAGGAAAATATACATTACCAACAGGTGATAACTATATTACAAGAGCAGTTTTAGTAAACGCTTTATTGGATGATGTAAGCAACATGATTGATAGTGCTATTTGTTACAACATGGTTGACAGCGCAGCTATGGCAGTACAGGCATTGACTCCTTATGTAAATTCAACAGATGCAGCCATTGACAAAGAAGAAGTAACATATGCCGTGAATCAGGTGTTAGGATATCTGGCAACCGTACAGAATAAAGACGGATATGGATTGTCATACGACGGTTCTATAAATGGATGGTCATTAGCTCAGGCAATGTACACCATGGGATTAGCCGGAGTAAATGTATTAAGTGAAGATAATTATGATGTTATCAAGAATGGTGCAACGGTATTTGATCAGGCAGCAAGTCTTGTAAACGAAAAAGAAGGTACGGTTGATGAAGGTCTTATGAGTTTCCAGCCGGAGCAGCTTCTTCGTGGATATACATCAACTCTTAATGTATTAACTGCAAGCTTTGGAGCAATTACAGGAAATACAGAAACTACAGGTGAAACTACTAATAACACTACCGTTAAACTTACAAAAGTAAAAAATGTGAAAGTTGCAAAGAGTGGTAAAATCACCTTTAGCAAAGTAAAAAATGCTAAGAAGTATGAAATTCAGATTTCAACGGATAAGAATTTCAAGAAAGCAGTAGTGAAAAAGAATGTGAAGAAGAATACTCTTACATATAAGAGTTTCAAAAAAGGAAAGAAATATTTTGTTCGTGTCCGTGCAATTAACGGAAAGGTGAAGGGAGCATTTAGTAATAAGGTTACTTTCAAAAAGTAGGAAAGAAATAGTTAAAACTCTAAAGGCGTATCTTAAGTTTGACTTTTGTCAGACTTAGGATACGCCTCTTCAAATCATCATTTACGATAAAACTCCGTGAACTTGTCCATACGGGTAGCCATATTGATAAACATCATATCAAGAATTGTCATAGCAGCCATAGACTCTACGACAACTACGCCACGAGGAACGATGATAGGATCGTGACGTCCGTGAATGTTAATGTCGATGTTTTGTCCCATATTGTTGATGGTCTTTTGAGTTCCACTGATGGATGGGGTAGGCTTAAATGCAGCACGAAGAATGATTTCAGAACCATCACTGATACCACCAAGGATACCACCTGCGTTGTTACTCATTTTGCGAACCATGCTGTTGTCTGTAAAGAAGTTATCGTTGTTCTGGGAACCGGTCATTTTTGCTGCTTCAAATCCAGCACCGATTTCAACACCCTTTACAGCACCGATGGACATAATTCCTTTTGCTAAATTTGCGTCTAATTTTTCAAATACAGTCTCACCAATACCGGCAGGAACACCACTAATGATACACTCACAGATACCACCTGCAGAATCCTGGTTTTGCATAGTCTGTGATAAGTATTCTTCCGCTTGTGCAGAAGCCTCTAAGTCTGGCATATAAAGTGGACTTTGGAATACATTTTCACGACTGCATTTTGCATAATCAATTTCAATAGGTCCGATGGATTTTGTGTAAGCATTTACTTCGATTCCGATAGTTTTCAAAATCAAGGATGCCACAGCACCACCTGCAACACGGGCAATAGTTTCACGACCGGAAGAACGGCCGCCACCGCGGTAATCACGGAAACCGTATTTGCTGTCAAAGGTGTAATCTGCATGTCCCGGACGATAATAACTTGCGATTTCACTGTAATCCTGTGAACGCTGTGTCTTATTATATACAACCATGGAAATCGGAGTTCCTGTGGTACGTCCTTCAAATACTCCGGATAAAATCTCTATCTCATCACTTTCTTTACGAGGTGTGGAATACTTTGTTGCACCCGGTTTTCTACGATCCATATAAGGTTGAATCATGCTTTCATTTAAATATAAACCAGCAGGGCATCCGTCGATTACAACGCCCACCCCTTTTCCATGAGACTCTCCCCATGTGGAAACACGAAAAATTGTTCCGTAACTAGAACCTGCCATATCTATACACTGCCTTTCTTTACCTTCAATATCATACTCACATTATAAAGGAATTAAAAACATGATTCAACAGCAAAAAAAAATAAAAAGTTGTATAATAATAAAAAAACAGATTAAAGAATCATTTCATTTTTTACAAAAAAACATCGACCAATATTGAAATATCAGGTTGAGGATTGTT
>LXOW01124342.1_pt1 | contig 34933 bp, 45 predicted proteins | sample 1368591 | NCBI WGS metagenome assembly LXOW01 (sample SAMN04884650, study PRJNA319009) | bovine gut metagenome | isolation source: Cow rumen | host: Bos taurus | place: Italy: Legnaro (PD) | collected 2014-07-09
AGATGTGTATAAGAGACAGGGTAATACCCTAATGCTTTTAATGCAGGTCTGCGTGATATGTTTCCGTATATATCAGGAATACAGTTTTCCATAAGTTCCAGCGAAGCCTGGGTTACACCTGTGTCGGTTCTTTCTTCCAGTGCTTCTGCTGTTTCCCCACGTGACCATTTAACTCGTTTCTGTTGGCTCTGCATTATACATTACTCCCGATGCGACCACGAATCCATAACATTGGGTTTCCATCAAGCGATTCGTGTTTGTTGCGTTTGCTGTCAATGTTCTTTGCTTTGCGGAAGAAGAATGGTTCTTCCGATGTTAATAATTGCTGTCTTTGCATATCTCCGTTCAAGTATCCGTTTAATCTCTGTGCCAAGAATACTTTAAACCAGTCTACGAATTCTGGTGTGAATATGCTTTCATCAACATTGGCTATGTATTTTATGTATAGTTTGTCTGTGTTTGTATATATCACATTGCCTACATTGGTATAGTCTGCCAAGATGTTTATCTTCTCGTTTGCGTATGCTGATAAATATCCCAAGAAATCTTCTGGCAATAACGCTGCTTTTTTGTATGTGCTGATGGTGTCTGTGATTGGTGCGCCTGTCAGTGTTGCGTATGCAGTAGTATTGGTTGTATCTATGTATTCCAAGTATATACTGTCTACATTTGCGTATATTTTGCTGTTATCGTTCGCATAGTCTGTTATCTGTTCTGACATGCCAGAATCGGTGTACAGTGTGATTGCTGTGTTTGCCTTTCTGTCGTTTGGCATGTTGAATGATTCTCTGTATGTTGGCAGTGTTGCGTATTTAAATGCCCAAGACCATTGATACATGGACAATGCTACTGCCTTTCCTAATGCGTATTGTGTGTTTACAATTGGAATATCTGTGTTGCTGGAATCTGTCCAGTCAGTGATGGTTTCATGATTTAGCTCTTGTAATGCTAAATTTTTTATATCGTCTGCTGTGAAATTCATTTGACAACCCTTTCTATTGATTTACCCAACCGCCCTTTTACAGGCGGAAGGGCAAAGCAACAACTCTTAAGATAATGTCTTTGTTGTAACTTGACCTGGTTGATCGTCAATCACGCCTTCAACATCGTCTTTGGTTGTTGTAAAATCCGATGCTTGTGGTATAATTGCGATTCTGTCACCTTTTTTCAAGCCAAGGCTATCTGGCCAGTAACCTACTGTTCCATTAATGGAATCGTTACCTTCGTTCCAGTATTTGAAGTAACGAACACCGCCCAAGATACTTTTTACATTTGCTTCTTCTGAATAGAAGTTCACTAATTTGAATGCCATTGTATTCTCCTTTCGTTATAGATTAAACAGCCAATTCAATACCGACAACACCTTTGTCATCGATAACTACTGAACCTGCTGAACACCAGAAGGAATGATAGTATCCATGATATTGTGGTGTATCTGCTACGTGTACGTCGCGGATTTTACCGATAAATGTACCGACTGCTCTCTTGTCGAACAAGAACGCCATTACACCACCGTTCGGGCCTGCTGGCAATTGATAGTCTGGTTCGGATTTTGGAACGAATTCCCAGTTAACACCCATCCATTTTTTGACTTCGCTGCCATTTACCAATGGGCGATAATCGTTGATCAAGAAGTTAACCCATGTGACATCGTTTTCCATATCCGCTTGCATAGAAGCAGGGCCGACCAATGTCAATTCATCCATAGAAACTGCGTTTTCGCGCAACAAGCCTTTGGCTTCGGAAACGATGGATGTGGACATAGGATCTGAACTATGGTTCAAGTACATGTTGATGTTGTCGTATCCGCTGTTCAAAGCATTGATAACGCGTTGACCGATACCACGATTCAAAGCATAAACCGCTGCATCTGTGTTAACACGTGCTTCGTCGATATTCAATTTTGGTGCGTTGCGATATTCGATAACGAAGTCAACATACAAATCGTCTACTGTTGCAGTAACAGGATTGTAGGACATTGGTTGTGGAACACCAATTGCACCTGGCACCAATGCTTGTGCTGTGAATTTGCCAGCAACTGCAAAGCGTGCATCTTCACCTTTTTCGCCAGAACGGATTGTTGTACCAGCAATAAGGTTGGTTGTTTTGGTTTGGTATGCATCTTTGACTAATGGGTCAAAGTATGTTATGTACATTGCTAAAATATTGGCCATAATAAACTCCTTTTGTTAGCCATAATTTTTATTTTTGGTTTCAAAAGCAATTATATCAGTCGTGCCATGTTATTGGAATTGTGTGGGTCTTGTAAGCAAGTCGTGCCACGTTTTTATAACAAGGGTCTAATTGTCTTGCTAATTATAAAATAACAGTATATTTTTTTTATTTCAAGCATAAAATAACACCCCAACAATTGTCAGGGTGTTTCTCTATACGAGGTGATGATAATAAAGTCAAGGTATATATATTATAGTGCTTTGTTTATAATATGTCAATACCTGATTTTATTTTTTACCGCCTTTTTTCTTTCCGCATGGCATTGTGTTTCTCCTTTCTTTAATAATCTTATGCTCTAAAAATCGAACCTGCTGTAAGTTTGTCGATTGCGATTAAAAATTTTTCATTATTTGGATACATTGTTTTCTCCTTTATTTAACTTTTTTTAAGTTTGGATTGGCGCGTTTTGCTGCTGGGCTGGCTTTTCTGGTTGCTGATGCCAAGATAGCACCTGCTGCTTTCATGCTAACCCCTTCTTTGCGTGCAATCTGTTTTTGTGCTGCTTTGAATCCCATGCCTTTGTGTGCTTTCATTTCTTATCTCCTATTGTTTGCAGAAAAGTTTTAAGTATTCCAGCACACCGTTTATGGCTGCTACACCGCCTGCGATATATACAGATGTATCAAATCCCCATACTCCGCATACTGCTGATACTGGTATTACTAATATATTGAGTGTATCTATTATTTTTTGCAAGGTTTCTTTTTTCATATTGGATCTCCTTAGAATGTTGCTGGCAAGTTAAATAATACTGTTGCTGTTGTTGAACCGAATTTGTTTTGAACGTCTGTCCATGTGGATAATAGGCTCTGCAAATTCGATGGGAAGTGAACAACACAGTTATTTGTTCCGCTAAGCATATCGTGGAATTGGTCTGTGTATGTGCCAAAACTGGTTGAATTCAATTCTGGGAATTTGATTTCTTGGATGCCAGAATTTCTAAATGCAGAATCAAATACACCAGAAGCAGCGATTTTACTCAGTTTTGGAAACTCTATTTCTTGCAATATTGTGCAGTCTTGAAACCATCCTTTGCATGCCTGCGTTCCTGATATTGTTTCAAGCAATGGTAATTGAACCACTATCAAGAATTTACATTTTGAAAATTCATTTAAACATGCCTTGTCTGCCTGAATGTTTTTCCATGCTGTTGCTGAAAAAGATTTTAGTGCCGAACCAGCAAACATGCTGTCGCATCCGTTTGTTCCTGTGACACTTTCTAGGCTTGGTAATGATACTCCTTGAATGTTATCTGTTCCAGCAAACATATATGAACAAGAACCGTTTCCTGATACTTTTACCAATCTTTGCATGTGTATTGTATCAATACCAGAATCTCTAAACATAGCACTGCATACGTTGTTTCCTGATATTAATATCACATTGGACATATTTACTTCGTTTAATCCTGTGGTTTTGAAAAACGCATAATACAAGGAATTAAGGTGTGTTAATTGTTCCAAGGAACTAAAATCAAGTGTGCCAGATATTTGGTCGTTTTGATAGTATGCTCTATACAAAGCATAGTCTGATATATCTTTTGCACCGTTAAGATTGATTTTTCTTGTGGTTGAAACAGATGGTATCAATAATCCTGATGCATCCGTATCAAATTCTCTAAAAGATACTGGCAATGAACCGCCACCGCCACCGCTTAATTCTGCCACAAGATGTACCTTGTGTTCGAATCCGTTTTGGTCTTTTGCATATCCTATGCCAACACTTGGGTCTTGTGATAAGCGAAAATTGTTAAGTACAGACACAAGATGCACTTTATGTTTAAATCCGTTTGTATCTTTCACGAATCCTGTGTCAATACTAGGGTTTTTTGATAATTCCAAACTTCCAGGAACGATTGCTGTGAGAACAGAACGGTGCTTTGTTCCGCCCTGTTCGACAAATCCTTCGCTGCAATTTGCGTTTTTTTCTAAAAACAAGTCACCGTCTGCCATTTTTTATTCTCCATATCCTTTTTTGAAGTTATCTAAGAATTTAGGGTCTTGCTGTAATATAGCATTCCTATTTTCTGGTTTTTTAAGCAATTCTTTCAAGATTTCTGGTGTTAAGCCTTCTATCTGTGAGAATATCCAAATGAAGTTTCTGTGGGCTTTGCGTGCATCGATTACCGCAGTCACATACTTTCTTTCCTGGTTGTATTTGATTTTTTCAGGATCAACCAGGTCTTTCTGCTTTTCTGCGATTCGTTTAGCCTTATACTCCGCTTGAATCTTTTTTTCTGCCTGTGTTTGCTTTTGGTATATTGATCTACGCATAAGAATCTTTTCTTCGCGTGTCATTTCTGTCAAATATACCCCTTGCAAGAATAATTCTTCTTGTCTGGTTAACCCATGTCTTTTATGCGTTGGGTTAAGTGCTGGAAGATTTAATTCTTTTGGCAATTCTTCTTTCTTTTCCTGTTCTCGATTTTCATCTGTATCGTCATTATCAGGTACGGTATCAACAGGATTATCCACAGGGTCGCATCCAGTATCACTTCCCAAATCTTCTTCAACATGGTTTTCACTGGGTGTTTCTTCTGTTGGATTTTCTGTTTCGGGATTCTCAGTTTTCCCACTACCACTGCTGTCTTGCCCACTGTCATTGTTGATACTTTGGATGTATTGTTGGGCTTGCGCTTTTGCTGTTTCTTTTTGGTCATCTGTTTCTGCCTTTTGTAATAATTCATATAATTCCGCTGCACGTGCATCGGTTTTTGATAAGTTTTTAAGTGTTAGATACCAATTCAAGGCCATTATTTCCCCCTTTGGCTCTCCGTTTCTGCTATTTTCTTATCCAATTCTTTTGGGTCGTATTCTGGTGCGCCAAACACTTTTTCATAACTTGCTTTGTTTTCTTCAAGCCAGTCGTGGTATTGTTTGATTTTGGAATCGATTTCGCTTTCTGTTAATGCCATGGAAGCATGGTTTGCCAAGATTGGAATTTCTTTCACTTCGCCTGTTGGCAATGTTGCTTGTGTGGAAATCTGGTATTGTACATATCCCGATTTGTTGATTTCTGCCAATTTAACCACGCCTGTGGCTTTTAAGAATTTATCGCCATCGTGTTTAAATGCCCATACAAGTGTACCTAATTCAAATTTTTGTTTCATTGCTTTGTCCTTATTTATCTTTGGTTAATTCTTTTGCTCTTTCTTCCAGCATCTTATTCTGGGTTTCTTTGTCTGCCTTGTGGAATGCTCTATCCCATTCTTCCTGGTTGAATTTCGGGTCGGAATGGATAACTGGGATTCTGTTTCCCATCTGCATCTGACGCATTTTGTTCAGTGATAAAGCCCACAATGAATTGGTTTCTGCCAATTTCTTGTGCATAGCAAATTCGGCTTCGCTGTTGCAGAATTTTTTCAGCCAGTCAAACAGGTTTTTATCCCATGCTTGAATATCTGATGCTTCGCCAATGGAATCTTGGATTGCTTTGTTTCTGTCGCTTAAAATCTGTTGTTCCATTGCGGCTTTTTGTTCTGCTGGTGTCAAGTCTAATACTTTGTTTTCCACCAATTCATCAAGAACGAATCGTCTGATATCGTTGTTTCTCTCGATGCCGATGCCTTTTTCCAAAGACAATTTATCGATTTTTTCGAAGATTGAATCGATTTTTGCTTTGTTTTCTTCGTTTGAAACAAATTCATCAAACTTGCTGTCTAATACGAAGTCTTTTCCGTATTCTTCAATCTTTTGTGGTACTTGTTTCAATTTTGATATCTGTTGACGGAAGTATTTTTTATCTTCTGCCAATTTGCGGATTTTTTCTGTGTCAAAGTCACCGTCAGAATTACGATATTCTGCCAAGTCATCCGCTGGTGGGTTTCCCTGTGGGTCTGCACCGTCTTGAACATCATCTAATTTATCTTCGATGTCTGCCATTATTTATCCTTTTTGTTGCTTTGATTTGGTTTTGTTGCACGTTCGCCTTCGGTTATCAAGAAGTCTATTGCTTCTATTCTGCCAAGGTATCTGTGCAGGTTAATACCGTTCGGGTCGCTTTGAGTTGGCACAGCCGTTTTTAACTGTGATATAAACCTTTCTCGGTATTTTTTGAGAATATCCAAAACGATTTTCTGCCCGATTGAAGCAGCAATCTCGTTTCTTTCTCTCAAATGTTCTTCGGTTTCCATCATTGTGGTAATCCTGTTGTTGTGTTGTTGCCTTGTTTAAATGCTTCTACGGCTACTTCACGTGCAAATTGTGCGCGTTGTTTTGCCATTTCCGCTTCTTGCTGTGCTTGTGCCATAGCCTGCATATTTGCAGATATCTCGTCTTCTGACAAGACTATGTCTTCATCTACACGCAGCAATTCTTTTAAGCGATTTGCATATTTTGGTTTGTTCAGTGCTGTGGCTGTCAGTGAACCGTCTTGTGCGGCCACATTGAACATGTCTATCATGGTTGCTATCGCTTGAATCTGTTCTGTATCTTTTACTTCTGTGGATGCCAAAGTTATGCGACAATTGTCGATATACTTTTTGATTGGGAATCCTTCTGGATAAAATCCTTCGATTTCCTGGAATTTCCACAACAGCCAGCGCACATCTTCTTCTATCATGTGCTGTGCCACTGCTACCATATTGTTGGATACAGTATTTAATCTGTTTGTTCTGGCTGCGATTTCTGTTGCAGTCATCTTTTCGTTTGTTTGGTTTGGAATTGTTTCAGAAAGCATCACAGATTTGATGTTCATTTCCATCTGTGCCTGATTCCATTGTTGCACGTTTGGATCATCGCCCAGTGTTAATGGTGTCAGCGATGGGTTGTCTTTTCCTGTGGATTCTACTGGTATCAATTCCATAGGTTTCATTTCCAGTCTGTCATAGTCTAACTGGTGGTTTTGGTTGACAAGCCACATTGGTGCTGCTCTGAACATAAGTCCGAATGTTGAATAATATCTCAGTGCGTTCAGTTGGTTTAATTCTGGCAGTGCTTTTACCCCGACACCGATTCCATATACTGAACCTGGTTTTCTTGTCCAGAAGTCCGAACCGAAGTCACATACTTCTGCCATTCTGTCAATCAATAATTCGTTGCTGTATACCACGTAATAATGCCACATGCCATCTTCGTAATTGTATATGGTCGATTCGTGCAGTTCCAGCATATCATCTTTGTTGCTGTCTGTGGTTGGAACACCACCGAACGTTGTTCTGCCGTCTAATTCTGCGAACATGGATGGCAATTCTTCGCGTTTTACTTTAAGTTTTCTGTAATATCCATCTGTTTCGCCTGTAAATGACTTTGTCAATGCTACGTCTTTGATTGGCACTGGCACACGATAGAATTTGCGTTTAAGTATGTCAAATGTGCGGAAACAAACGGTTGTTCCTGCGACCAAGTCGTATGCTGATTCAAGATAATTGCCTAGGTTTGGTATAAGGCATCTGTTGATTGAACGTGAAACATTTGCATCAAATTGTCTTTGGTCTGTGTTGTCTTCGAATCCACCGAAGTCTGGTGCTTGTACTGATGCGATTGTTTGTCCGTCTGAACATACTATTCGTTGGAATCTTGCTGCGAATGCATCTGCGGCTTCACATCCAACATTGGTTAACAATCTGGTGTTTTCCCAGTTGTTTGGAATATTTTCATCGATATAGAACGAATCCCTATTGGGCATCGTCATACGGAATACTGATTGATAAAGAGAATCCCAGACACTTTTTTCTGAGATTGCATTTGTGAATCTTGCTTCGATATCTGCTATATTCATTATCCTAAATCTCCATATTTATCATAGTCAATTGTTGGTGACGATACACCAGAATATGATGTGTTTGTAAGCCCAGAAACTGCGTTCATGAGTTGCATGTTTTCTCGTCTTTGCTGGTCTTGTTGAATCTTTTTCTGTCTGGCTAATTCTGCTTCTTGTGATGCAAGTGCCTTGGCGGTGGACTTTTGTGCTTGTTTTTGATATTTAAGGTTCTTATATTCAGCACGTGGGTTATAGCCTGTTATTGCACCAATTCCCCATCCTGCTACATCTAAGCTTCCTTTCCATATATGTGAAAGTTTCCAACCCAAAAGAATCTCCTTTTATATCTATAAAATAACAATACTGTTTTCAAAAATCAACAGTTTTTTAGAACCACCTTTTTCCTGTGTTCTTGTTGGTAATGATTCCTGCTGCCTTATATGCTTCTACGGTTGACGTGTGGGCATCGCTGGGCTTGTGTGTTTGTATGCGCCATATACCCATTGCGATTGCATCTGCCATGTTTGGCGATTCTCCGTTAAGGTTTTTCTTAATTTCTTTCTTTTCTGCCAATCGAAGCATGCCTTTGCTTTGTTCTGCTGGCGCGTATATCTGTGCGTACATTTCGCGTTTTATCTGGTCTATGTATGCAGGGTTTCCAACATACCAGCATTGGTTCTGGTTTATGGCTTTCTGCCACATTAGATATGCTTCTGTGCGCTGGTTGAATATGGTGTTGCCACCAGTCAAGGCTGTTGCGTTTCCGTAGAACCCGACCACACCCAGCGCAGCGCGTGATTTTGGGTCTGGTGCGCGTTGTTGCATTGTAGACAGACCTATTCCGTTTGCATCCCATATTTCTTCTGTTGCGCCTGTACTGGCTCTGGCTTGTGCGGCTTTCACGACCAGTTGTGGTGCTTCCAGTTGATATTTGCCTTCGATCCAAACAAGAATTGCACCGTATCGGTTCTTGGAAATTCTGGCTATGATTGATTCGTCACCGTATCCGCCACCGACATCAAGTGATATAAGGTTCTGCGACCATGCTCGTTCATCCTGTGACAAATCTTCGTATGAGCGAGAAAAGAAGTTGTCTATTCCTGTGTTATCGAACCATTGTGCTGCATCCACGTCGTTCTGGCACATAATGAATCTTGTGTAGTATACTGGGGATTCTATCTTTGCTCTCTCGTATGAATCACGAAGGTGCGCTGGCAATGCTGTATTTTCCCACCAGTCGCACCGTATAAATAATGCGTTGTGTGCTTTGCAGAAGTCCACAACTGATTGTGGTGGGTTGTTGGATATCAGCATAATTACTGCGCAGTGTCGTATTTCTGTTTCCAGCGCAGCCACCCCTTGTACTTTATCCCATTTTTCTACTTCTTCGCAGATTAGCCAGTCGTATTTTTTCTGTTCGTTTTTAATGTCCTGTCTGCCGAAGAAGTCGAAGTCTACGCGCATACAGCCTATGAATCTGTGCATAGGGTTGGCTTTGGATGTGTTTGCGCCTGTTCCGCGACATTCTGGTGCAAGTCGTTCGAACGCATCTTTTGAACCGTTCAAACCGTTCTCTGTCATGGTTGCGTATTTTACTGTCTGCAGGTATCCGTCATATGATCCACTGATAACTGCTCGTTGTGCGAATTCAGACTTTCCGCTTCCGCGTGATCCTTCCAGAAGTATGATTAGCGGTTCAAGTTCTCCGCGCAGGTATTCTGGTGTTTCCTGGAATGTCTGCACTGTTTCCATTATCTTTGGGTATAGTGGAAGCAGTTTGCGTGGGCATTTTTCCATGATACGATCAAGCGATAGTTTCATTATTCGACTTCTATTGTTATTCTTTCTCTGGTTATTCTTTTTGCGCCATCTGGTATGTCGCTATTGGGGTTTTCGCCTGCCATTTGTGCCAGTTGGGTCAGTTTATCAAGGTCGCCTTCGTTGACTATTTTTGGTATGGCTCTGGCGATGGTTTGTTCCACGATTGACCTGCGGATATTGTTCATGTCCAGTCCTGCCAGTTGCATTTTTTGTATAATTTCTTTATTTTTTATATCGCCATCAAGAAACAGTTTTATTGCACCTTTGATGGTGGTTTCAATGTTTTTTGGTGTGGCTGGAACGATTTCGCCTTCGATTGCTGCTTTTTCTGTGGTCAAAGCAAGGTCGTGGGCTTCTTTGCCTGCAGGAGCCCACTTGTTTGCTCTTTCTAGTGCTTTCATCTTTTTGGCGGTATCTTCGGTCATTTTATTGCAATCCCCATTCTGCAAGTTTTTCAAACCCACCTAGTTTTTTGATGTATTTGCGTGCTGTTTCGACTATTGTTGTGAAAGGTATCATTTGTCCGTTTACGTTAACAAACTCGTCACCGATTGAACAAATGGCTTTTATTTCCTTTCCTGTTTTTTGTGCTTCCAGGAAGCAGTAGATGTTTACGGAACAGTCAGCTTTGGAAAGGTCTTTGCCATGCATTGTGCCACCACCCAAAGGATATTCGATGCCATAGAAGTCGGAAGCCAGTTTGCGCCCTGTGACACCTGTGTCTACGTTGATTCCACCTGTCCATGGCCCGATTGGGTTGATTTTTGCAGTTTCTGGAATTATCTCTTTTATATCACTTTCTGTTGTATTAGACCAGCATATTGTTAGTTCGCCAGTGTCTTCATTTAATACAATTTTACCATCGTAAGGGTGCGATACATAAATATTGTTGCATATACGGAATGCTTTCATATGTATCATGGTTCGTGGAAATCCTGCGAATACCCCATTATCGCCACAGCGGATTTCGGATCTGCGCTGGTTCATTGCCAGGATGTTGTCTTGTGGAACTTCGATATATTCGAATTTTTCCAGTTTTTCTCCGCTGATTCTGGTTGCGATGTTCTTTACATAGTCGGCTGGTATATGTATGGATGTTTCGCCTGTTACAAAGCAGCATCCATGTCCTATAAGCACTTCGAATGCGCACTTTGGGTTTTCTTCTCTGGAATAGCAATAATCGACCAGCGCGCCTGCGATTCGGTCTGCGATTTTATCTGGGTGCATTGGGGATACTTTTTCTGTGATTTTCATATGTTTTCCTTTTAGTTAAGTTTTGTTGCTGTTTTGCCTGTCATTTGTTCCCATCTTTCTATGATCACGTCACAGTAGTGTGGGTCTAATTCATTCATGTAGCATTTGCGCCCAATCTGTTCGCATGCCATCATGGTTGAACCACTGCCACCGAATAGGTCAAGCACCGAATCGCCAATGTTGGATGAATTGCGAATCAGTCGTGCCAGCAGTTTTACTGGTTTCATTGTTGGGTGCTTGTCGTTCTTCTTGGTTCTTTCTTCTTCCACCACGTCTGTTTCTAATGACTCCAGAAGTTCCTTGTATGCTTTACGCAGGTCTTCTTCGTTCATAAGGTCTATCCCTGCCACGACGTTTACCTGTTTTCGACCACCGTTCCATGTTTTGATACTGTCGCCTTTGCATCCCATAAGGAACGGTTCGTATATTCCCTGGTATTTTGCACCGCCAAGGACAAGTCTGTCTTTTTTCCAAATGATTTCTTGTTTGTATGTTAGGCCGCCAAATTGTAATGCTCTCATGAATGTTCCGTATCCCATTTCTTTATAGAATACGTATGCTGTTGCGCCATCTTTCATACCTTTATATGCACATTGGAAGAATTTTGTAAGGAATTGTTCGAATTCTGGTTCTGGCATATTGTCGTTCAGAATGGCTTTTGCTTTTCCGCCACCTGCGCCTGTGTAATTCATATTGTATGGTGGGTCTGTAAGCAACAGATCTGCTTTATTTCCGTCAAGCAGTGCGATTACGTCGTCTTCTTTGGTGCTATCTCCACAAATGAGTCTATGGTCGCCTAGTTGCCATATTTCCCCTGGTTGTACGCGTGCTGGTGCTTCGTCTGGTGTGTCTACTTCCACGACTTCCTTTGTATCGAAGTCTTCGGACAAGTCTACTTTAAGTCCGTATGCTTCCAGCAGGATTGGTTCGAATTTCATTTGCAGGTCTTCGATGTTCCAATCTCCACCAAGTGTGTTGTGTCCTAATACTGCTTCCTGGATTTCTTCTTTGGTCAGTTCGCGTTGTGCGACCATGCATTCGATTTCTGCGTTTGGATCTTGTTCTTTGAACACTAACCATCTTGCGTGTCCTGATAGAATCATATTGTGGCAGTCTACGATTATACGATGTGTGTATCCGTTTTTCTGCATTGACCGTTTAAGGCCTTTCAGTGTTTCCTTTGTTATGGTTCGTGGGTTGTCTGGGTTTGGGTGCAGGTCGGACACTTTGCGGATTTCGTGTTTCCATCTTCCGTCATCAAATTTCGTTTTCTGTTCTGGCATTTTTCTCTTCCTTTCTTTTATAGTATGATTTTAGTGAAATTTCCACTCTGTGTTTGCGATATTTGGCACTTTTTGCAAGTTTGGCATGTTTTTTTAGTATTTTATCCCTGTGCCGCCAGTAATATGCTCGTTGATTCTTATATTTATCGTTCATCGTCTTGTCCTAATAAGTATTTTTTGTATTTATTCCACTTCTTTTCTCTGATTTTATCGATGACTTTCTGTACGTCTGGGGTTATTTGTGATACATCTATGTGGGATTGAACAGAAACAAAATGTGGTCTTTTAAGTCTTTTTGTTGCGCTTTGGCTTAGCCTGACCATTGTTGCTCTGCTGCCGAATATTTCTGTGATCCACCATCCTTGTTTATAAGTTTCGTACAGATCCACCTTTCTATAATCATATATTGGATTATGAAAGTTCTTTGGTTCTTCAATCATGACTCCACGAAGTTTTTCAAACATGGAAACTTTATCTCCCTATGTATGATTTTTACTTTATCACTGTTTTTTTGCGCGGTCAATCTTTTTTTGATTTCTACTGTGACTGGTGTGTGGCTTTGTGTTTCTTCTGTTATGTAAAATCTTATTGGCATGTTTTATCTCTTATCATTTTGTGTTGGTTTTTCATCATTTGTTTCAGTTGTTTAAGTTCGTGGCGGTGCAGTCGCATGTTTCCAAGAATTCTTTTTTCGTTTCCCCACTTTGATTGTAGTTCGTATAGCATGTGACCGATTCGGTTTTTTTCTTTTTTGGCTGATTCTATCGCCTGGTCTGCTTCAAGCATTTGTCTTTTTGTATCTTTGATTGCTGCTTTGATTGCTTCGCACTTTTCTTCCTGTGCTTCAATCTGTTGCAGGCAGTAATCTATGTCTTTATCAATCATTGTTTATCCTTGTTTTAATTAGGTTATTAATTGTATCTAGTGCTTTCTGTGCTAGTTCTTGTTCGTGTGAAATTTCACTTGGCTGTATTACTTCTTCTAATGCATATTTTGCATCATATAGTGCTTCTTTCATTTGGTCTAGTTCTTCTTTCAAATACTTTATCGTGAAAACAAACTTGTTTCCAGTGTCATTGGATTTGACAACATCTTCTATACTTTCGTATTCGTGGTTGCTGTGATTGATATAATCTATGATTTCATTAATCTTATTGACAACAAATGCACCAGACGGCACATTTACCAAAAATCCATTTCTATCAAATATGTTATCTGTGGCTTCCACTATATCTAACTTTTCAATCATCACTTATCCTTTTGTTTTAAGGATGTTATAGTGTTTAAGGCATCGTTTGCGGTATCACACACATCTATTTGATTTGTGATTTGTGATATTACGCCCAACGCATCAACAGCGACATCCAATGCCTTGCATGTGCGTTCAATGTATTCCCAAACATCTCTTGTTGCTATAAAGTTAAAACTTGCATCACAACCCCAAGTTCCACATTGAAATTGCCCGCTTGTGCCAATCGGTTCTAGTTTTTTATTACAGAACGGACAAACTAATTCCTTACTCATTGTCACCACCTTTGGTTATTGGTTTGATTTGCCTGCCTATTTGTTCCTGTTTGACTAGATATATAAAAAAATTAAATGCGTCTAACATTTGTTTCAAATACCTGTCGTCTAATTGTTGAAAAACACCCGATGGGTATTCCCAATCTATTTCTAATTCGTTTATTCCAAGTGTTAAAATTGGTTTAAAATTACTCATTGTCGTTTCCTTTTTCTTTTTCCATTTGCCTTTTTATTGCCAAACTTAATTCTTGTGCTTGATTGTATGTTTTCATAAAATCTTCTCTTTCCATTGTTTGATGGCAAATCTCCATAAAACACATACCTACATCGTATCTTTTTGTTTGGTTCAAAAGTTTTTTGCAATTATGTATTTTGGTTTGAATAGATTGTATTTTTAATCCTAATCCACGAAGTTGTTGTTTTCTTTCTGGTGTGTTTTTCCCACATAGTATTCTTTTGTATGTAGTTTGAAACATACGCAAGTCCGCCAAATGTCTGTCTAAATCGTTTTGTGTTGGTTTTGTTTTCTGCAACACAAATGCGGTTGTGCTGTTGATTGGTGGGTTTATTATAGGGAAGTCCATTATTCACACCTTTCATAGTTAAAAATGTTATAGTTCTGGTAGTCCGTCAATGGCGAACATCCACATAGTAATATTGCTAGCATCAAGATTTTCATTTTATATACCGATTGCGTTTCTGTACATTTTGATTAATTCGTCTTATAAATATTGCCACTCAAATCCGCCAGCGTGTTTTCTTTCCTTGCGACAACACATTGCTATATGTTGATACATAATATTTGTATTTCGCCCTGCTTCGTGACAACCAGAAAATTTTGCAATTATTTTTCCGTTTTTTATTTGCAAAACCGTTTTTGAGTTTGGACATTTAGCACCTAATTTACCAAACATAGATCCTTTGTAACCTAAAATCTTATATCTATGCGATAAATTTTCGCTATATGTATTCCNNTTATAAACGCTTCTGCTACTAAACGATGCACTAATTTCTGAAATGTTTTTTTATTTTTTCGTAAAGTAACATAATTGTAACCATTTTGTCTAGTTATTGGGGTCATTTTTTTTATTCTTCCATAATTTCTAGAATATACATCGCCTGTATCGGTGACATAATAATCAGGAAAATCTTTTATTTGTAGTGCNNATGTTTTTCTATAAAGTTGTAATATTTCTTCTTCTCTATTTATATCTTCTATGTTTTTTTTTCTTAATAAGATGCACTTTTTAATCGCTTTTGTATCATATCCCTGTGCCTTGGCCTGTGAAAATACTTCTTTGATATCTTCTGCGATTTGTGTTGCATCCTGTTCCAAGTTTTCGATTCTTTCAATGAATCTGATTAATGTTCCTGCATCTATTTCTTTGTTCATTTTTGTTCTCCTTATGTTAGTGCCAGGTTTCTGATAGAATCCGCCTGGCTCGGATTTGTCCTGGTAGTTAGTACGGAAGGAATGAAAATCTACCATCTATCAGATTAGTATTGATCCAGCGCATCAAGTTCAGATTTCAAATCTTGTTTTATCGCATCCTGTTCCAACTGTTCTTTCTTGTCTGCCCATACTTTAACCCATTGTTTGTATTCTGGTGTTTCTTTGCCGTACAGTTCGATTGCCTTTGCATAGAATTGTTTTACTGTCTTTGCTGTCATTCTGTCCATGCCTTTGATGACATCTTCTATGCTTGACTTTGGTGTGTTATCGACTTCTTTCTTATGTTCGTCTGTATCTGCATCTTTGTTGTCATCTATGCAGAACAGGCCGTTCAGTGCATATTTGCGCGCGTATGATGATGCTGTTCCTGTGATCTGGGATTCATCCATACCTTTTTTGTTTTCTGGCTCTCTGGCGAAGGCTGTGGTTGTTTTTGTGAATTCTCCGTCTGTGAACGTTGCTGTTGCCTTGACGTAGTATCTTTCGCCAATCATGACAATATCGTCTTGTAGGGTCAATATTGCGCCATTAAGCAGTGGTTTTACTGCTTCCAAGATATCTTCTGCGCTGCGGTAGTTATATCCACCGAAGTTATTGCGCTGGTTCTTTGGTGCATTCAGTTCTTTTTGGATTTTTGCTAATTTTTCCATGACTATTTCCTTTTTTTGTATTTCTTTGTGGTTTGAATCCATCTGCCGTTTTTTCTGTATATTCTGGTTAGGTAGTGCAGAATTGGTTCTTCTTCAAACAGGTTCATTATTTTCTACCTTTGGTTAGCAGTGATGCGCGGTACAGATACAGTTGTTTCTGCGCAGCGGTTCTGGCATTTGGTTGTGCCAGAATCTCTTGCAGGATGCGTACCACTTCTTCTTTGTGGGTTCGCTTGTTCATTTTATCTCTCCTTCGTCTTCTTCTGCTATTTCTTTGTTGGCTTGTGTCAGCGCATTTTTGTATATTTCTTCGTAGTCTAGTTTTGTTTCTTCATTTTTGCACAGGTCGCGGATGTATATTTCTTCCTGTGCCATGGCGATTTCTACTGCGTGGTGCAATGCTGTGGTTAAGCATAAGTGTGCCATTTTTGCGTTTCCATCGCGCAGGTCTTTTGCTGCTCTGCCCATCCAGAACAGCACTGTTTTTGTTTCTGATTTAATTCTGTTTTCTGCATATACGTGTAATGTCATTTTAAATCTCCTTTTTTTATCTGTTTGATGCTACATATTCTGCTCTTGCTTCTGCGTGCATATCCCAACCATTGGTTGCTTCCAGTAAACAATCGTTATCGCAGTAATAATATCCGCAGTCTTTTTCCATTTCTGATATCAATCCCCAAGCACCACACGATTGACATTGTACCATATCGCTTGCTACCCATCCTTCGACCAAGTCTGCTATCTCTTTAACGTCAGTTTTATCGTCTATACTTTCTGCGATACATTCCATCAGTTTATGGAATTCTTGTACTGTTGGGGGTCTTTTAATGTGTTTTTTTACTTCGTTGTTTAAGATTTGTTTTATTGTTTCCATTTTGTACTCCTTTGTTTTGGACACTGTCAGTCTATCATATTTGATTTTTATTGTCAAGTGCTTTTTTGATTTTTATTTTTTGGCTATTTTATGCGGTTTTCACTGGTGTTGACCGATTCGTTTTTTAACATTTTTTGCAGTGTTGTTGGTGCATTTATTCGGTGTTTAATGTCTATTATTTCTTGTGGTGCTTCTGATTCGTTTTCTGAAACAATGTTGATCAGTTTATATACTGGTGTTGGCATGTCACAAGTTGCTCTTTCGTACAGATTTTTTAATCCGCCTGCTTGCATAATTGCGTTTGCTTGTGTTGGTGTTGCCAAAGCCATAATATTATCTTTTTCCCACCATGCACCAGACAGATATGCTGATAATGCATCATAGAATGGTTTGGATGCTGATTTTTGTTTGATTCGCATGTAATCGCTTATCATTGGGTATTTTCCGAATCGGGCTGATTGTTCTGTGTATGTTTCATCTTTAACTAGTTCGTTTAATACCTGTGCGAATTGTCTGATTGTCCAGTTGTATTCATGCAGGGCTGTGTATATTGCATCGATATATTCTGCTGGTGGTTCTGGAAGTTGGAACATTCTGCCGAATTGTATCAAGAATTCTGTCATGTATTGTCTAGGTGTTTTGTTCATTATAACTCTCCTTTTAGCATTTTTTCTAATTTAATGTGGTTTTCTGCCGCTTTTATTTCTTTTATGGACATTCTTGGTGCTTTTCCGACAATCTTGTATTTTTCTTTTACCCACTCTCGTAGTTTGTGCTGCCAGTTATGGATCGGTATCCCATTGCCTGCGACCCATCCTTGTGCTGCGTAGTGGTGGAAGAAGTCAGTTGCCTGTTCTGGTGTACATTTGAAACCACCCATACCTGCTATACTGTTTTGCCGTTCTGCATATAACAAGACTTCTTCGATTGTTGGTGTTTTCTCTTTTTCCCCCACACCCCCTTTATTACTTTCAAGATTATTTTTAATATTAATATTATCTTTATCTTTATCTTTATCTTTACAAAGATTACCTTGTGTTATACTTATGGATAACTTATGTTCCCCCCAGTATGTTCTAGCACCACGACCACGACTTTCACAGGTTTGTTTAAATGATTCGTATTGCTGTTGTAAATCTGGTTTAATTGTTTCTTGCCAGAATACACTCTCTGGAATGTCTATCTTTGGGAATGCTGCAATTGCTTTTAGAATTTCTGCCAATTCTTCTGTTGGTATATATCCAAACGAACCACTCCATGATGGTCTTATTGTTGGTTGGAATACTGCTGGTTGATATTTTTTCATTTTTCTCAGTCCTTTCTTTCAAAATAGGTGGGGTTTTGTGTGTTTGATTTGGACTGAGTTTTTTGCAAAACCCCATTTCTTTTCTCAGTCCTATTTTAACATTATCATGGATTTTATTGAAAGTCAAATTTTATTTGTATTCATGTTTCTTGGTTGCTTTCCTGCAAGGCTGCGCTGGAACAGTTTTCTGTTTTCTTCTCTTATGGCCAGCCATAATATTTTCTCTTCGTGTGTTCGTGGCACAAAAACTGTTTCGCCTTCTCTTGTATCCCCACGATTCCAATTATCTAACTGATTCGCTTTGCACGCAGTATTCAATAGTGTTGCCAGTCGGTATCTATCTATCTTCATGCCTACTTGAAACCATTCTTCTGTTGGTATAATGATTCGTGATGTCTTGTTGTACATAATGCGCCTTTGTCAATTATTTATGATTCTACGAACGTATATCCAGGGTATTTGTACTCGAATATCTTTTTTTTAAGCAGGTATTCTTTGGTTTTGAACCCTTTTGTGTCTTCTACGTATATTTTGTTGTCTTGTTCATATACGAAGTCTGCTATGTATGTGATTGGTCTTATTTTCTTTCCCTGGTTGTTTGTGTATGCAGGTTGCAGTTCAAACTTTACCTGTCTTTCTAGGTTTTTTATTACACCGATTTTGTTAAGATATTCCAATTCCTGTCCACGTTTCGCTTCTTTTTTGCTGTCGTATGTGGTTTCTCCTACTGTGCATTTCTTTGCGTGGTATTTGCTTTGTTTGATCCAGTACATGCTTTATCCTATTGTCAGTTCGAATTCGTCTGGTGTTCTGTCCAGGAAGAACGCAACTGCGTTTCTGCTGTTTATAACTGCACCTTTGGTTTTGTTTAATCCCAACAGCAAGCATCCGTCAGTATCTGCTGCGGTGTTGCCCGAATGGATCCGTACACCTGTAAAGTTTGGCACGTTCAATATTTCTGGCAGTTTTGTTTGGAATCTTGGTGAATATGTCTTTTTTACCTTGTATGTTCCTGCTGGTATTGCTGTTTTGCCTGCGATTTTCTCTTTTCTAACTGTATCTTCCAGTGTGTCACAGAAGTATGCACCGTCAATGTACAGTTTTCCAATGGTATATTCTGTTCCTTTGAACGTTCTTTTTACTTCAACTTTCATGGTTCTCTCCCTATTTTATGACTTTTTGTGCCAAATATGCTGCGATTATAATTGCCAGCGCAAAGAACGCCCACTTCCATCGTATCTTTTCTTGTGTTATTGCTGCCTTTTCTGCTTCGCATGCCGACACTGTTGCTTTTATACCTGCGCTAACCGCATTTATTTGGCTCTGGACAGCCTTTGTGTTGCACTCTGGTGTAAGTGTAGCACTTATCGCATTAAGCGATTCCTGGGCTGAATTTGCGATTGTTTCTGTTGATGGTGTATTTGTGGTACATGCTGCAAGAAGAAGTGGTATTAGAAGTGGTTTCATTTTGTAACCCTTTGGTTGCGTTTTATAATTTATCTTTTCCTTTGTTTAAGGGTTGCACCCCATGCGCTTCCAAGTGCTGCTACTGGTTTTGTTGTGATGCGCAGGTCGCTTTTGATTATCTTTTTATCGTCTTCTATGGTTGGCACTAGTGTCAATTCTCCGAACCCTGACAATGCTGTGTGGCTATAAAATCTTTCTGCAAAGTTTACATTATAGTCTATGGTTCTGCCTTTCTGGTATGATGGGGTTTGTATGCATTGACGGTTTTTAAGCACCACTGTTCCATTATTATCAATAAACATTACTGGTGCGCTGTAATCAACAACACTTTGGTGTTTGTGTCCAATCCATATAAGGTCTGCGTTGACACCGTTGGCTAATCTGTTGAAGTCAATCATGCCTTTGGTCACAGGTGCGCTTCCGCCTGCGCCATGATGTGCGAATATATCATAGTGTGCCACTGACTTTTTTGTGTTATTCAGCCATGAAAATCTCAGGAAGTTTGCATAGTTTCCGTATTGTATCTGGTGTTGGTTTCCTGCGTTCAGCATTAAGCATAGCATTTGTATGATGTCTATACCGCTGTATTTTAGCACAGATTCTTCGTGGTTTCCCCTGCCAATGAATAGCAGGTTGTCTTTGTATGGGGTTAGGAAGTGTGCTGTATCTTCCAGTTTCACGTTCAATTGGTTGTCGAAGTGTTCCACATTGGATGGTACTGCTCTTTTCTGATCTTTCAGCAGAATTGCATCGAATAAATCGCCATTTATTAGGATGTATCGCTTATCTTTTAAGCAGTAGTCCAGATGTTCTTTGAATGTTTGTTTATCGCAGTCTGCGCTGTCGAAGTGTATGTCGCTGAACAATCCCAGTTTCACAGGAACATTGCTTTTGAATGGTGTTGAAAACTCAAATGCTCGCATGGTTTTACCCCCTTTGTCTTTCTCTCGCTATGTGGTTCATCATTGGAACGTCTGCATCCAATTGTTTTTGTAAATCTTCTTGGGTTAATGCGCATCTGGTTGCGCCAATGCCACGTGGCTCTGCTATGTAGAATACTTGACCTGTTGCACCTGTTATCTTATACACTGTGAACGTGTAGAAGTTTCCTGCAATCATGATACCGATTCGTTTTTTCACTTTATTAAGCCTTATATATATTTCCAGACGAAACCGCCTGCTGTTTTTCTTTTTCCTAATGCACAACCGCTAATATGTCTACTTGAAATTCCTGTGTTTCTTTCCGCTTCGTATGTTCCATAGTATTCTGCAATTATTTTTCCATCTTTAATTTGTTGTACTTTTTTTGAATTTGGATGTTTTTTACCAAGTTTTCCTAAAAAGGATTTTACGGCTTTATGATTTAATACTCTAAATCTGTGTAATTGATTTTCTGATTCTGTAACCCATTCTAAGTTTTCCACTCTATTGTCGCTTTTAATACCGTTTTTATGGTTTACTTGTGGTTTATTCTCTGGGTTTGGTATAAATGCTTCTGCTACTAATCTATGAATCTGTTTGTGTTGTGCAGTATAATTTTTGTTCATAATATGGCATCGTAAATATCCCCTAATGTTTTCAAAGGCAACTTTAACAAACCGCCCTTTTTTTCTGGAATAAACTACGCCATTATCTGTAATGTAATAGTCTGGAAAGTTTTTTATTGCAAGTGCTTTACTCATTATAGTCCTTTTATTAATCCTAATAGTTCTAAAATTCTAGACCCTGCCAGTGCTACACATCCTATCATCAATATAATTATTATCTTTCCTAAGGATGTTTTGGCTATGTTTTTGATTTCTTTCCAGATTATTCCGTCTTTGCGTTCTTCTTCTGCTGGGCTGTTTATGTATTGCACAATCATATCAATCTGCCCACCTTGTCTGGCAAGCATTTCACCCTGTTTTTTCTGCTCTTTTTTGATAGAAGAAACATCTTTTTCAATTTTTACGACTTTCTTATTCATGATGATGAAGTCCTTTGCTTGTGCTTCCGCCAATTCCACGTCATAGCCATTAACGCGGCCTTTCTCTCTAACTTTTTTCAAGACTTCCAGTTGTGCGCACATTATTTTTTCATCCATTCATCAAATGTTAATGGATTGCTTTTGTACCATTCTCCGCCTGATTGTGGATAATCACGAAGATATTGTATGTATTGCAACACTTTGGTGTACATTTCTGCGCTGTCCGCAGTTTGAATTTTTAATTCTGTCTGTTGATTATAACGTGAAACACGCCATTCTATGCCATAAATATAGTTTGTGCGAACCATACGAACATTTGCTTTCATTTCGTCTACGGTTGGTTCTGGTTTGCTTGGTGCATATCCTGATTCGTACCAGTGACCATTATAAGCCTGTTCCACCGTCATTACTGTCATGCCGATTTCTTCATAGTATTCAGCATTGCAGCCCACACCGATTTGTACTTCGTGTGTTTTTTCGTCTATAATCTTTGCGTATCTTGTTTCTGACATTAGTTTCTCCTTATGCTGTTCTTACCCATACATTAACTGCGTATGCTGGCGGTCGAACGGTTGTTGATTGTGCATAAACTGAAGATTGCATCCACGGGCGGAAGTAATAACTGGTTCTGGTGTTAGATGTTCCGTTCCATCCTACACCGTTGCTTGCACCGCTTATTGTCATACATCCACTTACAGCAGGGTTGCTTGTTCCATATGAATTATGTGCTTGGAAGTCAAACCATATATCTGGCAAACCTGCCGCAATATATGTTCCTGTTGCTGCATATTCTGATGTGCCAGCGATTGTACCGCTTGCCAACAGGTATCTTCCTTGTATTTGTGACCACGTTGAACCAGGTATTAAGGTTGCCAATGGACAAGTTCCTTGTGTGCCGATATAGATTGCACCAACAGGGTATAACAGGTTCATTATCTGTGATATTCCTGTTATGCTGTTATTCATATCGGCTCTAAATACTGATTTTGGTCTGAAATCGGTTATTCTTCTGTTGGCATCTGTTGTTACTGCACAGATTTCAACAATTTCGTCTGTGCCATCTCTTGCTTCCCAGGCTGTTGTTGCGTATGAGTGATACCATAGATTTTCATCTTCGATATATGCCCTGCAATATGTTGTTGGTGCTACTGCTGGCTTTGTTGCAAGTGATACTACATTTCCGCCATCTCTCCCCCAAGCCAGCAATGTATGGTCGCTTTTAATAAATATCGCCACGTCTGCACGTGAAATATCTTGAACTTCGAATGTTACTATACTTGTCTGTGAAACGGCTGTGCTTTTTAATGTGCCATCTGCATTTCTTCCATCTGCAATCTGTCCTTTATCAAGTAAAGCAAACACTAATGAACCAATATATCCGCTTCCGTTAAATACTCGGTCTATGCTCACAATATTACCGCCAGAACAAGAAACCTTTGCTACTGGGAATCCTACTTCTGTATCCCAAGAAGACCCATCGGTGCTTCTATAAATTTTATTGTTTGTTGTATCGTACCATACATTTCCAGAACCAAGCGTTCCTGATACGCCACTAGATATTTGGCTTAAACCTGTGAACCAAAAACCGTTGCCGTCAGTTGTGACAAACACCATCCCTTGCAAATTAGAATATCCTGTGCCTGTTAAATCGTTTGTTGTTGTTAATTCGTCGAATGTGCCAACACCGTTTGGAACGTATATTTTACTTCCTGCTTTTACAGTAAGCGCACCCGCATTTAACTCCAGTTTTATATCTTGTGGAATCTCTGCTACGCAGTTTGTGACGTTGCTCGACCAGTTTGCTATGTTCTGTCCAACACTTGTCAAGTTGTCCATATCTACATTGGCTTTTGCATCAAATCTTGCTTCCCCTGTTGCTGACAAGTTATCCAAGTCAACATTGGCTTTATCAGATAATGCTGCTTGCAAGTCTGCCTGGTCTGTTATATCGCCTGTGATAGCACCCCATACACCGCTTCCGCCACCACCATCGCCATCCATGTTTATCCATTCTGCACCATTCCAGCGCAGGTATTGTCCTACTGTTGGGGTGCTTATTGTCACGTCTGCCAAATCGTCTAACGCCAAGTTTGCTAATTGTTGGTTGATATTGTCGATTTCTTGTTCGATTTGCACTTCCCAATGGCTTTTAATGACTTTTGTTTCCACGTTGTCTGCTGTTCTTTTGATAACGCAAAGAACATTCCTTTCCACGATTGTAGAGTCTGCGATGTTTATTTGCTCGTGGATGATTAAGTCGTGCAGGTTGATATCGATTATTCGTTCGTTGAAATAACCGCTGGTTGTTACGGTTGTAACATCGTCAGTGGTGCGATATACAAATACCCCGACTTTTACATTGTTTCTATTGTTTGATGCAATGTGACAGAAGTTTTGACGTTTAAACATGGCTTTCTTTCCTTTTGCTATTTATAAGATAACACATCATTTATTTCTTTTTCAATTGTTTTTTGCGTTTTGGTTTATTGTCGACCAATCCGTATTGTTTTTTTATCTCTTCCAGCGCATCTTTATGCAAATCATTTGCTATTTTGCGTTTGGTATCGATGTCTGCTGCCTTATAACTTGGCTTTTTGCTTTCTTGTGCAAGTTTTTCAGTGAACAATTTACGCACTTTGCTTACTGCTTCATTGTATTCCTTTGTATCTTTGCCAAGTTCTTTAAGTTTGCTGTTGGCTTCTCTGTATGATAATGCCTTTCCGCTTAATGCGAATTCGTATCTGGCTTTATCTGCGGATGTTGGTGCGATATAGTCTTTTACGCGTTGTCCTGTGGCAAGATTCCAAAGCCAATGATCTGTTTGTGGTATAACTTTTCCTGTTTGCTTACTGGTTCTTTCTGGTAACATTTTACGTAATACAGGGATTTTACCCATGGCTCTATGATACCATTTTTCCCATGTTACGCGTTTTGATTTATCTGTTGCGTTGCCGATTTGGTTCAGGAATGCCTGTGCAGGTATTAATCTTTCTGTAATATCAGCAATTTTATCTGAACCAAGTTCGCTTAATGCTTCCCAATCGCCAGACCATTGTTGAGTTGTAGAATATCTGTCGTATATGCTTTGGATTTCCCCGACACCTGGCACTAAGTCAATCATGGAAGCAAATCCTTTTACCCATCCATCTGGTGTAAATCCGTTTCTTTTTGCTATCAGGTATGTTTTTGCCCATGGGCTTCCAATGCCGAACAGATCAAGGTCTATCCATTTATTGCCGATTCGTATTGCATATCCGCTTGGTGCATTTCTGTTCTGTCTGATATCTTTATCCATTTCTGTTTGTCTATCGTATCCAAGAACATAGTCTTCATTGTCTGCATTCAGCGCAATTCCCAACAGCATCAGGATTCCAATCATGTTTTTGATAACATTTTTGGTTTCTGGTGCTATTGCTTTCCATGCTTCTTTTTTCATTTCTGCTGTTGCAGTCTTATCAAATTGTGTTATCAATGCTTTTGGTGCGTTTATTACACCGCGAACCGAACCAATTCCATAATTCAATACTGTATCTTCTGCGATATTGGCTATGGTGGTTGTAAATGGCATGATTAGATTACCAAGTCCAGTTCCCTTTCCAAAGTTCAAGAATTTGCGGAATTTGTTAACCATTTCTGCTGTTTTAGTCATTTGTGTGAATGTTGCTTCTTCCCCTTCTTTTACAGCAGATTCGCGAATCTTTAATCCGTCTTTGGTTATTGTGCGTGGGTCAGTATTTAATGCCTGATAGAACAGTTCCTTTGCTCTTTTTGTGATCTGTTCCTTTGTCCATCCGTTTTTCTTCCCTTCTTCTGTGGCTTGTTTCGTTGCCATAGAATCGGCTCTTTGCAAGAATACAACACCTTTGTTGAATGTATCTGCCAATCCAAGCATGGTTAATGGGAATGCCTGAACCTTTCCTGCGATGGTTTTTGGTTCATAATATTTTTCTGCCCACAGTGTTTTCTTGTCGAAGAAGTCACGAAGTGAGAATATGTTATATCCTGTCTTTGCTTGCAGTGCTAATGCTTGTTTTATCAATTTTAACTTTTCCGACCAAGCGATTGTGCCTTTGCCATAATTGATGTATGTTGCCATCATGTGTGGAATCATTTGCACCCATGTCGATTCGATATTGAATACATTTGTGGCAGGATTCCAAAGCATATTTGCCATCATGAACGAATTAACTGCATCTGCGACATTTGTTAATACGCGTGGTGGCAATTGTTTGTTCATGTATTCATTTAATCTGTTCTGTGCTTCCAAGATGGATGTTGGGTCAAGTGCAGATAATTTGTTTTCGCGAACCTTTTGACGATAATCTTTAATGGTTCTAGCCACGTCTGTGGATAGTTTTTTGATTTCGCGTACTTGTTCTCTGGTTGGTTCAAGTCCTAATGCCTGTTTTAAGGCTCTTTTGGCGCGTGAACGGTATGCTTTTATGCTTGCTCTGCGTATCTGTCTTTTGCGAAGTTCTTTTGCTTGTTTTCTTTCTTCTTTATCTTCGATATCTTGAAAATCGATTCGGTCAGATACAGATTTATCCAGTGTTCCAATTGTGCGAACCGCTTCATCCTGCATTGTTGCAAATACCAGTTCTCTTTCTTCGTCTGTGGTTGCATTTGCATATTGCTGTTCGTATTTGGCTACAAGTGCATTGATTGCTTTGTCCAGTTCTGCGACAGCATCTTTGGTCTTTCCGTATTTTGCTTCTGCAAGTTTTATAGCCTTTCCTACGGTCAGCATGCGGATTGCGTTTGTGAACGGTGTATTAATACGTCTTGCGGCCTGTAATTTCTGTGCGGATTCTGTGAAGTCATCTGCTGTTTCTTCGATAAGTGCAGCGGCTTCAAGTTCTCTGCCTTCGCTTAATAATTTATCAACAAGTGCTTGTCGCAAGAAGTTTGCATCGATTTTATCTGGGTATGTTCCATTGTCCAGCGCATCCAGTGCTTCGTCTGTGCTAACTGTTGCCAGGTAATTGTTAACCATTTCTTCCTGTGCATCCCAGTTGGTCGATTCGTATGTTTTTCCAAGTTCCGCACCGATTTTGCCTTGTGATTCTTTTATTTCGCCACCACCGATGGTTCTTTTTCCAAGGATATCTGCGTTGGAAACACCTGCACTGGTTTGTATTTCTGTGCCTGTTGGTGCTACATTTTTGATTTCTGTGCTGTTTTTGGCAATGTTTTCTATTTCCTGCTGTTTCTTTAATTCTGGTTCTATTTCTTTGTATTCTTCGTCTGCAACAGCAAGTCTTTCGTTAACAATTGCTTCTTCCATTGGTGACATATATGATTCGTATATAGATTTTCTGAACCATTGTTTAGCATCTTCGTTCAGTTTGATTGGTCTGCCGAATCTGTCTTGTAATCCTTTGGCATCATCCAATTCGTAATCATAGTGATCCAGTACAAAATCTCTGAAATCAGCCATAGATTTTTGTAATACAAGTGGCAATTGTTCTTCTGCCAAGAATCTTTCGTATGCGCGTGCGAATTTTTCGCTTGCGTATTTGTTAAGACGTTTATCTTCTGGGTCGATACCAAGCCATTTTTCAACAGCCATCCATTGCTTTAACCATGCTTCGCTTGCGTGTCCGCTTCTAGCCCAGCGGAAGTTTTTATCAATCCAGTAGTGCGCAAATTCGTGTGGAAGTGTTGTAATATTTGCGCCTGATCCAAGTGTGATAGCACGTGTTCTAGCATCGTAAGCACCGCCTTTGCCACGTTGTTGGGTTTGGTAGTTTAATTTTCCTGTTTTATTATATGTTCCGCGGTTGCTTGTTAGTTTTACGTTAGTATTATCTTTTATTGCTAATTCTTGAATTTCGTTTTCAAGTGTATATATTACTCCATCATAGTTGTTGTTTTGGAATGTATGTCTGGTTTCTGCGACTGTTTTTTGTAATGGTGTGGGGTTTTCTATTTTTAAATATACTTCTAAAACATTTTGTCCTTTGCGTGATGCAACTTCTTTGAAAGGTGTAAAATAGAAAGCCTTTCCCAAACTTCCGTCACGTGCTTTTGTTATATCAAATTTATCAAATTTGAAATCTGTTCCATGATACACAACCAATGGTCTGCCTTGTTCATCAACCACCTTTGAATCGCCAAACCACCGCCAGAAGTTGGTCAATGCTTCTGCTGATTTGTTAATTCTATCGCCTTTGCTGTTATACACTGTGCGTTCTTTACCATCAACAATGATAGTTTCGCCTGTGTATTCTGGGTATGTTTCATCAAGACGTGCGTTTTCGTCTGCGATATCTTGCCAGTCAATACCTTCGGTATCTTTTAAGAACTGTTCGGCTTCTTCTGGTGTCATTTCTGGTTCTTTGTCTATGCCTAATTCTTCGCGTTCTATTTTATACTGTTCTTTAACCAGTTTGTTCCAGGTGGCATCATCCATTTCATCTATTTCTTTCTGTTCGAATCCTGCTCTTTTTAATACATCATCGCCAGATTTAACGTTTTGTTTGATATCTGTAAGTTTTACCTGTGTGGTTCCGCGTCTTTGGGATTGTCCTAGGTTCATACCTTTGAACAACTGCCAGTTCAATTTTGCAAGGTCTTTTACCCCTGTGCCAGAAAGTTCTCTGGTTTGGAATCCGTTCTTGGATAATATGTCGCTAATAATATCTACGTTTCCATGTATGATTGCATCTACGGTATCTGTTTTTTCTTTATTGACAGCACGAACCTTTGCTTTCATTTCTTCCTGCTGTGCTTTAATGCTTGCTTTAACAGATTTTTCCATCTGTTTTGCGCTTTTTTCAGCCATGCGTTCGCGTTCTTTGGCTTCGCGTGTCTGTTGTGCTGTTTCATATTCTTTGCGCTTTGCACGTGCTTTTTCCGCACCTTCTGCCATTTTTTCCGCTAATTGTGAATCTTTTTTCGCTTGTTTTTCGGCTTGTGCTATTTTCTTTTGTGCTTCTTTTTCTTCGCGTATAGCCTGACGTTCTGCATAAACAGCATCTCTTATGGCTTGTCTTTCTGCTTCCACCTGACGTTCGGTCATTTGTGCATAGTCGCTACCTTCGATGTAGTATGTGCCGTCTATGGTTTCGCCTTTCAGTTGTGGCACTTCTGACAATGGGATTTTTTCATCCAGCGCATTTATAACCACTCTGTCTGTCATATCCTGTGCTACCGATTCGATGTGCTGTGCTAATTCATCTTCGGTCATATCATCGTATTTACTGCCTTCCAAAGTATCTTTCATCTGTTTTCTTTGATAATCTACGGTCTTTTTCAGGTTATCTCGAATAGTTTCGTATATTTTTCCTTTGTAATCTTTGGCATCTATAAACCCGACCACTTCGTTTGTTATATCGTTTGTGATCTCGTTTTCTAATTCGTTTATCTTTGCTTCTGCAAATGCTCTGGCTTTCTGTTCATCGATGGGGTTTTCTTTGGTCGATTGTGCCATGATTACATCGTGCAGTTGGTTCACAGATTCATTATGATAGTATGTATATATTCCTGTGCCAATTCCGCCCTGGATAACTGCACCAATTAAACCGTCAACAAGGTTCGATGGTATATTTTTAACAATATCTTGTGCTGTTTGGTTTCCTTTTGTCCATTCAAAGAAGTCGTTTGTGACACCCTGTGAAAATTCCTGTGCAAAACCGTTAAGCCATTCGCCATAGGCTGATGTTATTCTTTTCCCGACTGCTTTTGTGAAAAGTCCTGGAATACCATATTTCTTTTCAATAATATTCTGTATGCGTGCGTTTAATCCATCAAGTGCAACATTCTTTATATCGCCTTTGTAATTTACAAGTTCGGTATCGCCTGTATCTTCGATGTATTTTTGCACAGATGCAATCGCACCTTCGCCCATGATGTCAATGTCCATAAGCCCAAGTGATGCAGTCGTTCCTGTTTCAACACCTTTTATTCTTGAAAGTCTTTCAACCGCAGGTGTTCTTCTTCCCCATCTATCTTGTTTTTCTAGTATCTTTTTTGTTATTCCTGCTCTGGCTGCACCTGCCGCCCATCCAACAATAGCCAATTCCCCTGCTGATTTAAGTCCACCGACTATTTTAAGTGCTGCGGAATCTGGGTCTACATAAGGCATTGTTTCTGCTCTTTGACGTGCTGAATCTTGTGCTGCTCTAAGCATTTGCAATCCAACATTTTGAACGTCTTTTCTAAATTCTATGATTTCGTCTATCTTTTCTTGTGAGAATCCTTTTTCTTGCAGGCTTTTTATTGCTTCTCTGCGTTTGCGTTCGTTTTCGTCTACAATTGTGTCTAGGTCATCCCCTGCTGGTTCTGTTCCAACAGCAAGTCCAACAACACCGCCTACTGCTGCGCCAGCAACACCGCCTACTACTGCACCTGCTGCCATTCCTGCTACGGCTGTTCCTAATTTTCTTGCACCGAATTTGGCGGCTGCCTTTGCACCTGCCTTAGCACCAACAGAAAATCCGCCTACGGTTGCTGCTGGTTCTATAAGTTTTGAATAATCTTCTGTTGCAAGCACGTTTCCTACTGCCATTTGCAGACGTTCTTTTTCGCCTGTAATTAAGTCCATGGCTGCGATGGTTGTTGCTGCATCCCAGTTTTCTTCGAACGATTGTTCGTTTGCTTTAAGAATTCCTGCTTTTATCTTTTCTCTATCATAATCTGGCAAATCTTTGGCTGTATAGTATGTTGTCATCTGTTCTTGTGACAATGTTCTATACTTTGGTTTGGTTATTTTACCTTCTGCAATTAGATTATTAATCTTTTGCGTGTATGAATATACTGGTGTGAAAGTTTTTTCTTGTGTTTCAGGTGTTTCAACCGTTTCTTTATATTCCGCCATTGATTTTTTCCCCTGTTTGTTCGATGATGTATTCGCCATTTGGCAAGCGACCAACAATCTTGCTCATATTACCATTTAATTCTACCAAAGCATAACCATTCTGTGCAAGCGCATTTTTAACGTATTCTGGGTCAATTATATCGCGTTTGATATAGTCGTATGCTTTCTGCACCTGCGTATCATAATATGCTAATGCTTGTGCCATTGCTTTGGCTCTTTGTTGATCATCTTCGATTGCCGATGCTTCGTTTAATGCTGCAATTGTGGTCATATAAGCATCTCTGCCGATTCGTTCGACCATGCGTGTATCTTCTTCTTTTACAGTGCCAAATATTGAATTTCTAGCACCTTTGTTTAAGAACATGGTGTCAAAACTAGGCTTTGAAGCCAGCGCAGCAACAGATTGTTTGAAAGTATTATCTGTTATTGCCGACATTGCCAAGTGATTAAACTGTTGCAATTGGTCTTTGTTTGCACCTGCTTTGGTTAATGCTATATTGGCTTCGTATGCTTTTAAGATGTTATCGTCTACAATCGATGTATCTTCATCATCTACTGTCACACTTGCGACTTTCATAACCATAAGTCTAAGTGTTGCAGGGTCAATTTGTCCGTTTCCTAATTTGTCTGCAAGTGAATATATTTCGTCTGCTTTTTCATCCAGTTTTTTGTTTATTTCTGGATTGTCGTTGGGCAATCTTCTTTCTGGATCAGATTCTATTTTAGACAGATTTGCTCTGTAAATAATAGGATTGTCCATGAATGCCAAACTGTTATTCAGTCTTTCCTGATTGTGCAGTCTGTTTAATTCTCTTTGTTTTATACCTTTGTACAGGTCAATAGATTTACGCATAGCATTGTATGTTTCATCGTCTATACCTGTATCTGCCATAAATTCGTCTTTTTTGTTGAATTTATCTTGTTCCCATTGTTCCAGCGCAGGAAGAGATTTTTGTTCTATGAACGAATTAAACCCTGTCATGATTGCGCTGACTGGTCTTTTCATCTCTTTTTGTGATTCTGCTGTGAAATATGGAACACCGTTATCGTCTGTCAGGTCTGCAAGTTGTGCCAGGTCTGAACGGTTTTTGTTGTATATTTCAACATCGAACGGTCTTTTTTCTGCATCTTCCGATTCGTTATATGCCAAAACGTTATAGAAGTCTGTTGAAATATTGTTTGTCAAACCATTTGCGTATTCGTTTGCGTTTATGGTTGTATCTTTCTTTTCTGCGACTTTTCTTTGTTTAAGTGCTTTATTTAATAGCGATGCAGAATCATAATATGTGTCTTCTAAAAATTTGTTGCGGATGCTTTCTGGCACATCGCTTGGAAGCATGCCTGTGCGGATTTTTTCCAGCGCAGCCTGTAATTGTGCTGGGTTATCGCCAAACTGGTTAACTGCTTCCTGTGATTGCTTTTTCCATTCGTTTTTTACATAGAAATCCCAGTTGGTTAGTGAATCCTTGTATGCTTTTTGTGCAGCCTGTTCTATTTTGGAAACATCAGGTCTAGAATCTTTGAATTGTATAGTTTTTGTGTCTGGTGGTGTTCCAGGCGCACGTGTTTGTTTCATAACTGCTGGTTGTTCTATCGTTGCCATGTCTTATCCTTTTACATAATGCTTCCTGCTGCGGATGCTACTGATCCTGAATCCATATTGCCAAAGAATCCTTTTATGTTATCAAAACTGAAAATATTTCCAAATCCGCCACCGCCATTTTGTCCGCTGGCTTCTAATTCTTCTGGATTTTGGCTTGGTGACCCTACTTGTTTCCACGCTGCGTTTGCACCGCCACCGACCATTTCCATAATCAAATCTGCTGCAAGTTTGATAGAAGTTTGTGCCAATTCTGTATTTAGTGCGTATTGGCCTGCCTTTCTTCCTATCTTTGCTTGTTCCTGATATGATTTGTATGTTGCTTTGTCCATTCTTGCGTTGCTCTCTACCGTCTGGATGTCCATATTGATATTATGTGCCGATTCTTTATGTTTTTCAAGTATATTGCTCATGGAAACGCGAATTCCGCGTGCGGCTGTTGCTGTTATATCGTTTGCTATTGCAGAATTAAACTTGTCTTGCAGTTGGTTTTTTATGTAAAGAACCTGATTATCCAGCGCATCCATCTTGTTTTGATATGATTTTATGGTGTTTTTAGTTTCTCTTTTAAGGTTTCCGCTACGCATTCCATAAAAAGCGATGCTGTCAAACCAGCGAATCGCATCTGCCATAGTCATACCAAATCTGCCTTCCATTTCTTTGGTTCTTGCGCTTGTCAGCGAAGAAGTGCGAAGTGCTGATGTATCTGTGCTATATAAGGTTTTTACGTCTTCTGCCATTTTAACTATCCAATGTTCCGTATTCTATGTTCATCAGTAATGATTCTAGATGGAACATTGCCCCATTGTTGTTGGTTATTGTGTATTTTATCTCGTCTTTCATGCCTGTTACGCCATAGAAGCAGATATGGTCTGTTCTTGGGTTCATGTATCCTGTCTTTCCATTTATAGTTATAGCACCTGCTGGGGTGTCATGTACAGACATTTGTGCTTTTCCGATTCGTTTCATAATAGATTTTGTTTTTCCGCCCACGTCAATTGGGTGCGATACGATTTTTGAATGTATTGGCAATCCTACGGTTACATTCGTCAGCCCTGTTAAGTCTGCTGTGATTTCGCCAGTGTTTCCTGTTGTGGTCATGAATTGGAATTCGCCATCTGCGTATACTGCTATTTCTGCGTTTCTCATAACAGCCATATCATAATTTGAAAGGTGTTTTGGTGAAAAATAATTTTGTCCGCCTGCTGTATATACAGGGCTTTCAAAATCTACATTTCCATTAAAATCAAGTTTGCTTGGTATGATACATGCGCCCATTAAATTTAGTGAGAACACAGTCAAAAATATAGGTTCTGTTTTGGTTCTTACTATACTATGAATAAAAGGAATATCTCCATCATATACGGTTTTTGTTTTTTCAAAAATCCATCTTGACCATATATTTGCTTGGTTGCTTGGAACAAAGTTACAAACAGCAAGTCTTGGATGTTCATTTGAATCTTCGTTTAATATAAACAGATATTTTCCTGTGCTATTAATTTTATCTTCGTATGCTGCCATGAATAGCGGATACCATATTAAGTCATGTGGTGCTAATGTATTTATGCTCGAAGAATTAAATATGTTCGCTTGGAATTCATATTGCATGGCTTTTATTTGGTTTCCTGTGCTGTCTGCGTATAAACACAGTGATTCAAATACAAGTGGTTCGCAGTTTTCCAATGAACCGTTTCCTGATTGTCTTACGACTTTTCCATCATAAGCATATTCGTATGAATCTGTCATGATTTTTAAGCCATTATAATCTATCAGGTGTACAATCTTTTCTTTGAAATTCGTTAGAATATCCAGTGTGATAGATTCGTTGTCTTGGTTATAGTCGTTTTTAAAGTCTGTGTATTTTGCGATTTGTGAACCAATTGCAATGGAATAATTCTGGGTTGTAGAATTAGCCCATGATCCAGCCCATAATCTTTGGTCTAAGAATAATAACTTTCTTGGGTGTGGGTATGTTCCAGAAGATTGCCAATTACTTGGTTGTAAAGATACAAATCCGTATTCTACATTTACCGCTGTGTCGGTTGCAGTATCGTCTGCTACTGGTGTTAACAGCGGCCCAAACATAATTTGGTCTGTTCCGTCTGAATCAAAGCCTTCCACTCGCATGTAACCACCATTGTTTGGGAATTGCACGATAGATCCAATTGGTATTTCTTGTTCTATTTGTGGAATGGTATTTGTAAAATAACTTGTTACGTCGTATGTTGATCCAGCATTATTATCAAACCAGAAATATGCTTGGTTTGATGTAATTCTTATTTTGATTCTGTAAGAAGTCATATTATAAGTAAATGAACAAACGGTTTGTCCATTGTTATATGTTGTTCCGTTTGTCATTGTAAAATTAGCCACAGAACCACTACTAGATGTGTTTATAATAAAAGACGATACGCCCTGTCTATGCACATAAAATGTTGTTGTTGCGCCTGTCCATGTGTTTGTCATGGGGGCTAATGCAATTCCCGTTTTTATGGAAGAATATACTACTGTCTGTCCATTTGGCTCTTGGAATATGTAATTCTTTATAGAGTTTGCTTGGAAGTTCATTCCTGTGACTTCGGTGGATGTAACTCTTTTTGTTTGTGTTCCATTTGGTGCATACCATCCTGCTGAAAATTCCCAAAGATTGCAAGAAACATCAAATGAGTCATCGTTAGTTTCGAAGTTATATATTTGTAGTTTATATACGTTATATGNNGTGCATATGATACGGGTCTATATGTATAAACGCCTAAAATCATTCCTTCTTCTGCGCCTGTCTGCGGCCCATGTGTAACTCTTTTATATACAATATTTCCGTCTTTAACTCGAAGCAGTTCTACGTCACCTGTAAGATGAACCCCGACTAATATGTAATCTGTTTCTGTTATATAAAATGGGAACGTTTGTAAATATCTATCGTAATAGAATCCCAAAGTACTTATGTCTTGGTAATACCCTAATGCTTTTAATGCAGGTCTG
>LXOW01068689.1_pt1 | contig 34902 bp, 27 predicted proteins | sample 1368591 | NCBI WGS metagenome assembly LXOW01 (sample SAMN04884650, study PRJNA319009) | bovine gut metagenome | isolation source: Cow rumen | host: Bos taurus | place: Italy: Legnaro (PD) | collected 2014-07-09
TTTTGAAAAGACGTTGAGCTTTCATTGAGACACTTGAAAGGGACTATTTAATTATACCAGGCAGAATAAAAGAGAACGCTTGGGATGAGAAAGTCGATTTCGAATGCGTATAAATGACTTTTTCGGGAGGACCGTAAAGGTCCTCCCCTACGGTCTGAGATGGTACATATAGCATAATAATTGTTGCACTCTGTGCGCAATTTCTCGTCCGGCATAGCCGGACGCATCTTGCCGGGCAGTGCCCGGCATATCGAGTGCCGTGCATGCGGCACATATCGAATACCGCAAAGCGGTATATATCGAGCACGCAAAGCGTGCATATCGAGCGAGCAGCAGGTGCATCGCGCCTGCCAGCGAGCCTTTCATGCGCCGCAGCGCAAATCATGCTGCGCAGCAGCATACTTCACTTCCGCTGCGCTTCCTGCGCAGCGGACACTCCTGCCAGTCTTCCCGTCGACCATGCGATCTGCAGGTTGTATCCTCCGGTGTAGGCGTCAACGTCGATTATCTCTCCGGCGAAATAGAGCCCTTCAACAAGTTTCGATTCCATCGTCCGAGGATTGATCTCGGTCACGTCCACGCCGCCCGCGGTGACGATTGCCTCGTCTATCGGACGCAGGCCGGCGATATCGAGTTCGAAGTGTTTGAAGAGGCGCAAAAGCTTTGCTCTCTCCTCTTTTGTCACCGAGTTGACCTTGCGTCCGGCGGGAATTCCGCTCAGTTCGACGAAGGGTCCTGTCATCTTCGAAGGAAGCAGTCCCGACAGCGAGTTTGAAAAATCGCGGTTTAGTTCGCCCGAAAAATCAGACAGAATACGGGCGTCGAGCATGCTTTCTGTCAGGGCGGGCTTGAGGTCGATAACCGCCTTCCAGCCGGGCTCGCCGTCGCGTATGAAGCAGGACGCCGAGAGCGACAGCGGTCCGCTGATTCCGAAATGCGTAAAGAGCATCTCTCCGAAATCCTCGAATACCTGTTTGCCTTCGGGATTATATACCGTCAGCGTGACGTTCTTTAAGCTCAGGCCCATAAGACGGCGGCAGACGTCGCCCCGGCAGATGATCGGAACGAGCGACGGACGCTGATCGATTACTCTGTGTCCGAACTCCTCCGCAAGCCGGTAGCCGTTTCCGTCGGATCCTGTCAGCTGATATGATCTGCCGCCCGTCGCAATTATTACAGAGCGCGAGCGGATAACGGCGCCGTCCTGAAGCGAGGATTCGAAAACGCCCTCATTTTTTTCGATATGCTTGACCTTTCCGCCGATCACCTTGACGCCCGCCGCCTTCATCTGCGACTGCAGAGCGGAGACGACGTCCTGAGCACGGTCGGATTCGGGAAATACGCGGCGGCCTCTTTCGGTTTTGAGAGGCACTCCGGCGTCCTCGAAGAAGCTCATAACCGCTTCGGGCGGAAACGACGCAAAAGCCGAATAGAGGAAACGCGGATTGCGCAGAACGGACGACATAAAGGTATCCCTGTCGCAGAGATTGGTCAGATTGCATCTGCCCTTTCCGGTTATAGCGAGCTTTCTTCCCGGACGGTCGCGGCCGTTGCGCTCGGCGACGGTGACGCGGGCGCCTTCGCGCGCGGCAAAGACAGCCGCGCACATTCCCGCGGCTCCCGCTCCGACTATGAAAACGTCGCAGTCGCAATCTCCCCTGCGCATTGCATTACCCTCCGGCTCAGCTCTTTTTCGAATACACGTCGAACTCGTCCCAGATGCGCTCGAGTTTTTCGAGACGGGACCTGACGAGCTCGGGGCATTTCTTTGCTATGGCAGCGAGCAGCGCGTTGACGATCGAAAGCGGAGCTGCAAGCGAATCTGCGAACGAGACCATTCCCGATCTGGCAGACAGCAACTGATCGGTAAAGGGCGCGAGCGGCGACTGCGGCCCGTCGGTAATCGATATTACGTCGGCTCCTGCGCGTTTCGCGTATTCGACCGCGTTGATAATCCGCGACGAGTAGCGCGGGAAGCTTATGGCGATGAAGATGTCGCCGGGTCCCGCGCTGAGCAGCTGCTCGAAAAGCTCGGAGCCCGATGTCGTGCGTACAAGTCTTACGTTATCGAAAATCATACGCAGATTGTAATTAAGAAAATCGGCTATAGACGAGGATGATCTGACTCCGATTATATAGAGTCCGCGGGAGCCGACTATCAGATCGACGGCCTTTGCGAAGGCCTCCCTGTCGATAGATTCGAGAGTATCGCGGATACGCGACGCGTCCTCGGACAGGACGGCGTCGAGGACGCTCGAGCCGCCTATAAGCGAGTTCGAGACGTCGACTCTCTGTACGCTCGTCAGCCTCGTGCGGACTGCGTCGCGGAGTGCGCGCTGCATTTCGGGATAGCCCGAAAAACCGAGGTCGGCGGCAAAGCGAACGACCGTCGATTCTGACACTCCCGCCTGTTTTCCGAGGGCCGCAGCCGTCATATAGGCCGCAGTTTCATAGTGTGAAACGAGATATTCGGCGATGCGCTTCTGCCCTTTTGAGAAGCCGCTCATGCCGTCTCTGACTTTATCAAGGATGTTAATTGCCATTGGTGTTTCCGCCTTACTTATGCAGTCTGTCGTATTCCCCGAGAATGATTTTGAGATTGTCGGTATCCGACGCCGTCGGCACGAATACGCCGCCGCGTTTTATCTTTCGCTCGTCGCCGAGTCCGCAGAGCAGGATGAGTTTCGGCCTGTCTCCGAAATCGACTCCGAAAGCGTATTTCAGCGCTTCATATCTGCTCTCGATAATCGCGTATCTTCCGCCGGCAGAGGTGATCCAGGCGGCCGCTTCCGACGCGATTTTCCCGAACGGCTCGTCTCCCGAATCCTTCTCGCAGATGACCGTGAGATCAGACTTTTCGCCGCAGAGCAAGCCGACCTCGCGCCGTCTGTTTTCGGCCTTTCCGCCGTACCAGCCGGTGACGGTGACGACGCCGTATCCGGGATAATCGTCGGCTACCGATTCAAAGAGAGTTTTGAAGGAGAGCTCGTTGTGAGCGAAATCGACTATGACTGTGATCTTCCCGTCGCGGCTTACGTGCCTGTCCATCCTGCCGCTGACGCGGGCGTCGCGCAGGGCCTCGGCGCAGACTCTCAGGGGAATTCCCGCGACGTACGCGAGAGCCGTCGCGCAGAGCGCGTTTTTCACGTTGAAAAGGCCGGGAATCGTCATCACAAACTGTTGCGTCTCGCCTCCCGCCGTTATCGCAAAGCGGCTGACGCCTCCCTCGCGGCGGGCGTCCGACAGCATTACTTCGGCGTCTTTCTTCTCGCCGAAGGTGACGATTCTTTCGCAGCCGCGGGCGGCTTCGAGCATGTCGCTCGCATGCTCGTCGTCGAGATTTACGCATGCGACGCGAGCCATCGAATAAATCTTGAGCTTGCTTGCAAGATAATCGGCAAAATCGGGATGTTCGCTCGGGCTTATGTGATCGTAACCGACGTTAGTTATGGCTGCCGCCTCGAAGCGCAGACCGTAAACCCGCTCGTATTTGATCGACTGGCTCGAACACTCGACGGCGAATCTGTCAAGCCCGTTTTCAAGGCCGTGCGAGAGCAGACGCCAGAGGTCGGGCGCCTCGGGGGTGGTGTTGTCGGGATAGTAATGCGTCTCTCCGTCGAAGCAGTCGACGGTCGAGGACAGCCCGCAGAGTTTGCTCCCCGTTTCTTCTGCGCAGCGGTCGAGAATATATTTAAGGAAAAATACCGTCGTGGACTTTCCCTTGGTTCCGGTGACGCCGAAAAGCGAGAGCTTCGACGCAGGATCCTCATAGAAATCCCGCGCGAGCAGCGCCATGGCGCGGCGCATATCTGTTACGATTATGCAAGGGAATCCGGGAACGAGTTTCTTTTCCGCGACGCAGGCGACGGCGCCTTTTTCGATCGCCTGAGTCAGATATTCGGGTTTGAAATGAACCCCCTTGGCGATGAAAAGCGTCGACGGGCGGACGTCGCGGGAATCGAAGGAAAGATACCCTATCTCCCTCTCCGAAGCGCCGTTCGCGTCGTATTCCGCGACGATTCCGGCGTCCCTCAAAAGATCCGCATAGTGCTGAAAAGTTTTAAAAGCCATATCAGGCCTCGCATTAATTATAATTCACAATATTATATCACTTTGCGGCGGNNGTTCGAAATCTTTATTAGTGCGCATCGCTCTTTGCGGGCCGAACCGCCTCGCTCTCGCGAAACGAATCGGCCCCTACGGGGTATTCTCAATATTCCGACTTGCTTTTTACAAACACACCAAAAAAGAAGAAAAAAATCGGCGGAGTCAGGACTTTTTTTCAAAAAGCTATTTACAAATCCGCCGGGATGTGATATTATATACGTGTTATCCGGATTGACTGTGTCGGCAGATTGCGATAAAGTAAGCCTGAGATTCATACTGAACGCCGTCGGAGCGTATTCTCCGCGGCCGGACTTATATTTTCCCTGTCTGCCTTTAAGCAATGCCGACAGGGCTTTTTTCTCGGAAAATACGGGCAGACGCCGAATCCCTGAAAAACAAAGCCGGAAACGAAAACGGAGGAAAGAAAAATGGAACTCGTCTACAAAGTGGACCAAAAGCCCTCGTTCGGAAAGACGCTCGTGTTCGCGCTGCAGCAGCTGCTCGCGATACTGGCGGCAACAATCGCCGTGCCGGCGATAGTCGGCAACGGAATGAGCCAGTCGGCCGCCCTTTTCGGCGCCGGAATCGGAACCCTCGTTTACCTGCTCTTCACCAAATTCAGAAGCCCCGTCTTCCTCGGATCCTCATTCGCGTTCCTCGGCTCGATGGGAGCCGCGTTCGCCGGAGCCGTATCGGTTCAGGCCGGATACGCCGGACTGCTGATCGGAGCCGCGTCGGCCGGACTCGTCTACGTCGTCATCGCGATAATCGTCAAGTTCGCCGGCGTTAAGTGGATCGGCAAGCTTATGCCTCCCGTCGTCATCGGACCGACCGTCGCGATCATCGGACTTTCGCTCGCCGGCAACGCCGTCGGAGACCTGACCAGCGGAGACGGAACAATGAAATACGTTTCGATCGTCTGCGGACTCGTTACCCTCTTCGTCACCATGATCTGCTCGGTTTACGGCAAGAAGTTCCTCAAGATGATTCCCTTCATCATCGGAATCTGCGCCGGATACCTGACCGCCGTAATATTCACTCTTTGCGGAATCAAAGTCGTTGACTTCTCCGCTTTCCAGAACATGACCTGGATTCCCGACTTCACCTTCCTCACCGCCTTCAAGGGCTTCGCGGATATCAAGCTTGACTACGTTCTGACGGTCGTCGTCGCATACGTCCCGGTTGCGTTCGTCGTATTCGCCGAGCACATCGCCGACCACAAGAACCTCTCCTCCATCATCGAGTATGATCTGCTTGAGGATCCCGGTCTTCACAGAACCCTCCTCGGCGACGGCGTCGGCTCGATGGCCGGCGCCTTCTTCGGCGGCTGCCCGAACACCACCTACGGCGAATCGGTCGGCTGCGTCGCCATCTCCGGCAACGCCTCGATCACTACGATCTTCACGACCGCCTGCCTCGCTTTGGTTTCGGCCTTCATCGCTCCCTTCACCACGGCGCTTGCAACCATTCCCTCCTGCGTTATGGGCGGCGTCTGCTTCGCGCTCTACGGATTCATCGCGGTTTCCGGACTCAAGATGATAAAGGACGTTGATCTCGGCGACAACCGCAACCTATTCGTGGTATCTGTCATCCTTATCGCCGGCGTCGGCGGAATGAGCGTCAACTTCGGCAAGGTCACGATCACCGAAGTCGCCTGCGCTCTGATCCTCGGCATTATCACCAACCTGATCCTCGCCGACAGATCCAAGAAAGAACTCAAATAATTATTAATCAAAACACTGCGGCGCCGGAAATCGCATATGCGTTTTTCGGCGCCGCTTTTCAGCCGAAATGAAAAGAAAAGTTATAATTGCCGGCGGCTCGCGCGGAATCGGAGCCGCCTGCGCCGCAGCCTTCGGCAGATTCGGAGACAGCGTCGCTTTCATATACGGAAAAGACGACGCCGGAGCCGCCCGCACGTCCGCTGAAACCTGCGCTGTCGGACTGAAATACGATCTTGGCGATTACGGCAACGCGCTGAAGGCCGCCTCTGCAGCCGAAGACACGCTCGGCGGCTGCGACGTGCTCGTAGTCTGCGCCGGCGTTTCGTCCGTCGGACTGCTGCAGGATATAACGCGTACCGAATGGGAACGCGTCTGCGGCGTCAATCTCTCCTCCGCCGTCGCCGTATCTTCGGAGATAATCCCCGGAATGGTCAGACGCGGCAGCGGGAGAATCATATTCATCGGATCGATGTGGGGAGACAGAGGCGCCTCCTGCGAGGCAGCATATTCTGCGACAAAAGCGGGCCTGCGGGGACTATCCAAATCCCTCGCCAAGGAGCTCGGCCCGTCGGGTATCACCGTAAATTGCGTTGAACCCGGCTTCATCGATACCGAAATGAACTCGCACCTCTCGACAGAGGAAAAGGCCGCCCTGACCGAACAGATATCTCTCGGCAGAGCCGGGACGCCCGAAGACGTAGCCAATGCCGTGCTCTTCCTCGCCTCAGACGACGCCTCATATATCACAGGCGCATGCCTGCCCGTCGACGGAGGATTCGTCGGCTGAACCTGATTTTTTGTTATTTTTTGATTGAACATACTCACAGAAAGAACGAACGAATGCTTGTACTGAAAAACATCCGGAAAGACTATAAAACGTCGGGCGAAACCGTAAGGGCGCTCCGCGGGATCGATCTGTCCTTCCGCAAAAGCGAATTTGTCGCCGTGCTCGGGCCTTCCGGCTGCGGCAAGACGACGCTGCTCAACATCATAGGAGGACTCGACGGCTATACGTCGGGCCGGCTTTCTGTCAACGGCAAACCGACCGACAGCTTCACCGACCGCGACTGGGACGCCTACCGCAACCATTCAATAGGATTCGTTTTTCAGAATTACAATCTCATTCCCCACCAGTCTGTGCTGCGCAACGTCGAACTCTCGTTGACCCTTTCGGGCGTCGGGAAGCGCGAAAGCCGCGCGAGAGCCGCGGCGGCGCTTGAGAAGGTCGGGCTCGGAGATCAGCTGAAAAAACGCCCGAACCAGATGTCGGGCGGCCAGATGCAGCGTGTGGCGATCGCCCGCGCGATCGTGAACGATCCCGAGATCGTGCTCGCCGACGAACCGACGGGAGCGCTCGACACCGAGACCGGTCTGCAGGTCATGGAACTGCTTAAGGAAATCTCCCGCGACCGTCTGGTAATAATGGTCACGCACAATCCCGATCTCGCTGAAAAATACGCGACGAGGATTATCAATATGCTCGACGGCAAGGTCACGGCCGACACCGATCCGTACGACGGAGAGGAACCGGATGACGTCTCGACAGACGCTGACGTCCTCACCGAAGGCGCCGGAAAGCCCCGGAAAAAGCCGTCGATGTCGCTTCTTACGTCGTTCGGGCTGTCGCTTAACAACCTGATTTCGAAAAAAGGAAGGACGATTCTGACCTCCTTCGCCGGAAGCATAGGAATCATCGGAATCGCCCTGATTTACGCGATGTCGCAGGGCGCGAGCGATTTCATAAACTCGATCCAGCAGCAGACGCTCGCGTCGTATCCTCTCGTGATACAGGCCGAAAGCGTCGATCTCTCCTCTCTCATCGAGAACTTCATGGGCAAGACGGGAGACAGCGCGCACGAGCGCGACGCAGTCTACTCAAAGTCGATGATTTACGACCTCGTCAACACTCTCAACACTTCGGAAAAGAAGACGAACGATCTTACGGCGTTCAAGAAATATCTCGACGCGCGTCTCGCCGACGAAAACGACGAAAGCGGACTGCGGGAGGCCGTCACCGGGCTGCTTTACTCGTACGACCTGAATCCGACAGTTTACACCATGAGCGTAGACGGCACCGTCCTGCATTCCGACCTTACCGAGCTTATGTCTTCAATCATGTCGGGGTATCTCGGCACGTCGGACAGCTCGGGCGGAGGGAATCTGTTGTCGCTTATGACGACCTCGTCGACCTCCTCTTCAAACAGCTACGGGCTCTGGCAGGAACTGCTGCCCGGGCTCGACGGCGGATACGTCAGCGACATCGTGACGGACGACTACGACCTGCTCTACGGCAGCTGGCCCGAATCGATGAACGAGGCGGTTCTGATAGTCGACAGGCGGAACGAGCTGAACGATCTGTCCCTTTACGCTATGGGACTTATCCCGAGAGCAGAAATCGACGCGGCTCTCAAGTCGATGGCCGAGCAGTCGGAGATAAACTACACGCGCCGGAGCTGGAGCTACGAGGAGATATGCTCTAACGAGTTCAGATTGATTATTCCCTCCTCCGCCTACGTCTACGACGCCGAAACCGGACTGTACACCGACCTGCGCAAGGACGAAGCCGGAATGCAGATACTCTACGCCGGCGGAATTCCGCTCCGCATTTCGGGCATCGTGCGCGAGGCGGAGGACGCCGTCGGCGGAATGCTCAAGAGCGGCATCGGATACACGCACGCGCTGACCGAATATATCGCCTCTGCGACGGCCGGTTCTGATATCGTAAAGAAACAGACCGAGTCTCCCGACGTCGACGTTTTCACCGGCCTGCAGTTCAAAGAAGCGGCCGAAAAGATGAGCGACGCAGAGAAGGCCGCGCGGCTCAAAGAGACGCTTGCCTCAATGCCGGATAAAGACAAAGCTCAATCCTATATAGCGATTATGTCGATTCCGTCCGACGAGGCGGTAAAGTCCTACGTCGAATCGGCGACGGCATCTCTCGACAGGGCCGGAATCGAGGAGATACTGCTTTCCCGCGTCGCCGAGCAGTCGGGAATCAATCCGTCGCTGGTCAAAAATTATATTTCCTCGATATCCGACGAGGACCTGATAAAGACGGTCGAAACGATGCTCGCCGAAGCGTTCAGAACGCAGTACGCGGCTTCTGTTTCCGCCTCGCTTTCGAAACTGCCCGACAAAGATCTTGCGGCCTCGCTCGACGCGGCGATAGGCGGGTACTCAGACCGGATGTGCGCCGAATACTACGACGGCATCACCGAATTCTCAAGTTCGACGCTGAAGAAGAATCTCTCCTCTCTCGGAGGAATCGACCTTGAAAGTCCCTCGACTCTGAGCATATATACCGACACTTTCGCCCGCAAGGACGCCATAAAGAGCGCCATAGACGCATACAACGAAAGCGTCGACGAACTGTACAGGATCGAATATACCGACTACGTCGGAATCATGATGAGTTCGATCACTACGATACTCGACTCGATCACTTACGTGCTTATCGCCTTCGTCGCGATTTCGCTCTTCGTTTCGTCGATCATGATAGGCGTCATCACGCTGATATCGGTACAGGAACGCATAAGGGAGATCGGAATTCTCAGGGCCATCGGCGCGTCGAAGCTGAACGTCGCGAGTCTCTTCAACGCCGAAACCGTTATGATCGGACTTGCGTCCGGGGTTATCGGAGTGACGGTATCCGCGCTGGTATGCCTGCCGGTCAATCTGGTTCTGCATCTTCTTACCGGATTTGACAATTTGTCGGCGCGGCTGCCGCTGACGACGGCGCTGATTCTCATAGCGATAAGCGCGGGACTTACGCTGCTCGCCGGACTTATTCCGGCGTACGGAGCGTCGAGAAAAGATCCCGTCGTCGCGCTGAGAACGGAATAAGGCTCGCTGCGCGAGCGCGAGATACGGCGAGAAAAGTTACACGGAATAATATTATTAAACGACGCATAGTGTATAATAAATGTTATGCTCTATGCGTCATTTTACTCTGTAGGGGCGCCTCATCGGGCGCCCGCCCCGAGGGGTAGGCAGGAAGGATTACGGAGATTGAGAATTGTACTGCTATGCCTAAGTTCAACGTTAGAAAGACGATTCCGTATTTGTTATCGATTATGCGCACCTGCGGGGCGGGCGCCCGCTGAGGCGCCCCTACAGTATCAAATGACGCGCAGATTGTAATAATTATTACCATCCACGCATCATTATAACTATTCATTTTTAATTATTCATTTTTCAGTTTTCATTATTCATTATTTCGTCCGGCAGGACGAAATAAAAAATACGGGAGGCGTTTTTCAACGTCTCCCGTATTTTTTCGCGATTTCCCGCGTCAGATTTTCTCCTTGACTTTGGAAGCTTTGCCGACTCTGTCGCGCAGATAGTAAAGCTTGGCACGTCTGACAACGCCCGATCTCGTGATATCGATTCCGGCCACGTTGGGAGAATGCACCGGGAAGGTCTTTTCGACTCCTACGCCGTAGGATACGCGTCTGACCGTGAAGGTCTCGGTGAGTCCGCCGCCGCGCTTGGCGATGACGGTTCCCTCGAACATCTGAATTCTTTCGCGGTTGCCTTCCTTGATGCGGTTGTGAACGCGGACGTTGTCGCCGACGTTGATGGTCGGGACCTCCGCCTTCATCTGCTCTTTGTTTATAGCTGCAATGTAATCCATCACAAGCCCCTCCTTTGTACAGGATAATAAGGACATTCTTGCACGAGCTGTTTGCAGCGGACTGCCCCCGCGCCCTCGGGCGCCCGTATATTATACCACAAGTCGCGCGAAAGTCAAGAGTTTTTTTGAAAAATTCCTGACAAATTATTGATTTTTTATAAAAATTGGTGTATTATATATATAGCAAATTAGATTTCGGAGGGGCGTCATGGAAGGATACAGTCTGCGCAAAATACTGACGGTATCGATCATTGCGTCTCTCTCTCTCGTTATGGTCTGCTCGGTGGTCGGATGCTTCTGGAACAGCGAAAGCGCTCTTCCCTCGCTCTCGGAAAGCGGGAACCAGAGTTCGGGCAACTACGCGCCGGGAGAAAACGGCAAGATGATTTCGGGCGAATTCGGAGACGATACGACCGGAATTGCCGAATTGACAAAGCGACCAGACGGAGATAAAACCGAACCAACGCTCGAGACGCGCGACTTCGATCCGAAGAACGAATACACGAAGCCGGGCGAAACGCAGCCGGGTCCGACGCCGGAAACCAAGCGTCCTCAGGGCGACGTTACATCCGCCGCTCCCGACGACACAACTCCCGTAAGCGGAGACGTGGCAGGACCGGGCGATACCGCCGACGTTCAGACGCCGGATACGTCGTCGCCCGACGATTCCCTTCCTGCCGACACTCTGATACCCGACGTAAGTTCGGTGCCCGACGTCACGTCGCAAAGCCCCGACGAACCCGGAACGACGTCCGGAGAACCCGGAACGGGTTCTGAGGATACGACGCCCGAAACGCCCGGAACGACTCCGGAACAGACGTCGGGCGACGGCGAAACGACGACCTCTCCCGGAACGCAGAACACCGGCGAGGCGCAGCAACCGGAACATACAAATCAAAATCCCGAAGATACTACGTCGCCTGCCGGAACCGGCGAGGCGGGAAGTTCCGCCGGAGATACGACATCCGGTCCGGCAGAAACCGGCACGCAGACTTCAGATAATCCGGGCGGCACCGGAACCTCGTCCGAGCCTCCGGTAAGCGGCGGACAGACGCCCGAAACGCAGGCGGATCCCGAACCGGGAACTCAGCCCGAAGAGACAGGACACGTACATTCCTTCGGCGCCTGGACGACGATCGTCGAGCCGGGCTGCCAGACGTCCGGGACCGAGAAACGCGAATGCGCCTGCGGCGAAACCGAGACGCGTACCGTAAATCCTCTCGGGCATCTCACGGTAACCGATCCGAGAGTCGAGCCGACCTGCACCGAGTACGGAAAGACCGAAGGAAGCCACTGCGTGCGCTGCGGTTACGTGATTGTCGCACAGCAGCCGATAGCTCCCTCTCATACTCCTTACGTTTCAAAACAGCGCGTCGAGCCGACGGCGACTGCCTGCGGACACACCGAAGAGATTTCCTGCAAGGTCTGCGGAGCGGTGCTCACCGGATCGACTCCGATAGAGCCGACAGGGCTTACCGATCCCGACAACTATTCTTCGGATTACGCATACCGTTCCCTTTCGGAACTTCCGAATTCGGATAAACTGCAGGAACTCTACAGGATTATTGACGAAGCCGCGAAACAGTTCCATTCGGACGGAAGCGACGCGTCGAGGACGCTCGCCTTCAACGGACAGTCAATCGACGATATAAATCTCGACGATAATACCAAATTCGACGCGTCGCCCTACGCGATAGCCATCGAGGCTCTTGCGGAGGGACTGACCGACGGAGAAATATACGTCGTCTGGTCGGCGTACAAGACCGACCACCCGCTTTACTACTGGATCGCCAACACCGCCCTGACGATGCCGACAGGCAATCAGGGACAGAGCGGAACGCTCGTCGTCATCCTTTGCGACGCGAGCTACTCGTCAGGAAGCGCGAGAACGGCGTTCAACAACAAGATTTACAGCGACGTCGGCGATTTCCTCAGCGCCGCCTCTGCGGGCGGATCGGTTTACGGGGAAATGATGACGATTCACGACGCGATTTCGAATGAAATCGATTATAAGTGGAACAGCGTCCACCAGCCCGACGAATCGCCGGCTTCGCACTCGATCGTCGGATTCTTCACCCGCGAGGGCGGCGTATGCGAATGCTACGCCAAGACGTTGCAGCTCTTTATGAATTTCCGCGGCATCGAAAACGTTTACGTTTACAACACCGGACACGCCTGGAATCTTGTCAAGGCGAACGACGGAAACTGGTACTGGATAGACCCGACCTGGGACGATCCCGACAATTTCGACTATCCGCTTCACTACTGCTTCTTTAAGAATGATTATGAAGATATATACGAAGGCTCCGGACTGACCGGCAGCGGCTGTTTCCTGGAAATGGAGGGACATGCCGTCTTGCCTGCCGGTGGGCCGGATACGGCCCTGGAAGTGGATGTAAACGGAACTACTTATACTTATACGTATTTCGAACTCGGAATCTTCTGGGTTTACAGTCTGCCGCAAAGAGCGGCGACAGCCTATTCCGGTCCCACAAACTGATAAAGATCTGGGACTCCGCACCTCAAGCGGAAACGGAAAGGGCACGCGACTCCCGCACGTATTATTTGTGCGGGGCAGGTCGCGTGCCCTTTATTTTTACTTAAACTCTATCGTCACCCCCGGGAACATCGCGGGATTCTCGGCAAGGCTGAGATCGCGGCCCGAATCGGCCGAGAAGCGGGAAACCGTCACGCTCTCGGGCATCCGAATCTGACGCGGAGCCGTAAGGTAGTTCGGATTGATCGCGGCGAAAAGGTAAGGCCCGGAATTGCCGGCTTTGTCGCGTACTGTCAGCCCGTCGATCACGATCGACGACGGCAGCGTGCATTCGTATCCGAAATCGTGCGCTCCGTCGTTCGAGCCGTTGATTATCACCGCTTTCGAAGTTTTCCCGTTGCCCGGAATGTACTCGCATCCGCGGATTTCGAGAGTTCCGTTCCAGGTGCTGCCGTAATCGGATCTGAGATTTACGAGATTGGTCGAAAAGATCTTGCAGTTCTCTATCAGCGCCCGTCCGTGGCCTATGAGATTTATGCCCTGATGGCCGAGCGTGCAGCCGATGAGTTCGACGTTGCAGACGCCCTTGTGCGCGTCGAACCGCGAGAAAACGCAGTTTTCGAATCTGATGTTCTTTGCGTAGTTGGAAGCGAACACTCCCCAATACGTGCTGTCGTTTATATCGTTCGTCTGAGTGCAGTCGATTGCAGTGAAACCGGTGCAGGAAGTCACGAGCATATCATAGGTTCCCATGCTGACAAGCGTGCCGGCGGAACCGATTTTTTTATAGGTTTTGTGGCCGGTCAGAACCGTGTTTTTTACCGTGACGTTATTGCATCCCGCGACGTTCAGTATTCCCGAGTATGGCGGTCCGTCCTGTCCCTCTCCGGTGACGAGATGCGTCAGCGAGTCGACGACGGTATTCGATCTCGTTATCCTGATTCCGCGGTTGTAATAAGTCGAAACCGACGCACGGCTTGCGATTGTCGTTATGATTCCGCCGTAGAGAGTCACGGTTTTGTCGTCGCATCTGCGGGCAGAGATTCTCGTGATTTCGTCGAAATCCCAGAGAATCGGCGTGCGCGGATCGACGTCGCCGTCGGCGTCTATGAGGATTATATCGGTCATCGAAGCGCCGCTGTCCTGATTGGCGCCCTGACGGATATACTGTTTTACGTTGTCGTTGTAAAGCGCGACCGTCATAGGGTATCCGGGCTTTATTCCGAAATTTGAATCGCCCGCCGAAGCCCTTATTATTTCGGGCTTCTCCTCGGGATAATCGGGGTATACGAGAAAGACGTTGCCTGTCGGGCTGTCGACGTCAGTGTCGTCAATGATGAAATGCGCGACCGACCAGTCGGTATCCGTCTTTATCACGGCGTACTTCGCGCTGCCGCCTATGTAGTAGGTCGCGTCCTCGCGTGCGAATACCGGCAGCCCCGCCGCGTTTGCGGCTTCGTGAGCCGCGGCTATGGCTCCGATATCGTCGGTAATGCCGTTGCCCTTGGCTCCGTAGTCTTCATAGGTTATAAAACGCCCGAAATCCTTCTGTGCGCCCTCGAGAACGAGTTTTCCTCCTGTGGAGGTATTCTCTTCCGCCCTGTTGGCGATCAGCGCTCTCAGCGCCCTGCAGAAGCCTACGCGGTATCCGGCCTTGACTGTCAGTATTCCGCCCGACGCTGTAATCGAAGCGACGTTCGGGCTGTCCGAGTCGAGGACGAATCTGACGGTCGCTTCCCCGCCCTTTTTCATCAGTTTTCCCGACAGACCGAATACCATGCTGCGCAGCTTGTCGATTGCCGTCTTCTCATAATCCGAACCGCCCTCTCCGACCGTGAAACTGCCGAGAGAAACACCGTCGACCGTCACGTCTTCAAATACCGCGGTTCTCGAATGCATCAGTTCAAAATTCTCTTTGAGTTCGAGAGATTTGCCGCCTTCAGCCATTCCGAGAAAGGCGTCGAGCGCAGATTCGAGTCCGGCCCGGTCTCCCCCGGCTACGTAAAGCTTGTCTCCGTCCATAATGATCGCGTATCCTCCCGCTCCGAGCAGTCCTTTCCCGGGCACCCGTCCCGAATCGGCGTCGGGTACCCCGACGATTATCTCTTTGTCACGCCTCAGCGGGTTGCGGTCCCAGTCGGTCGTATAGGTGAAGGAGGCGCCCGTCTTCTTTTCGAGATCGTGCACGAATTTCGTCACGACCGAGATTTCATCGGCGTCTGCCGAATCAGACCTTACCACAGAATATTCGGTCTTCCCGTCCGCAGATATTATCGTCGCCTTTTCGGACGGCGCCGCAGTCTCTTCGGCGGTTACGTCCGGCGTGCTAACGGGCTCCGTGTCCGGAGCGATTTGTTCGACGCCGCAGGAAGCGAAAATGAGCAGCGCCAGCGCCGCGGCAAGCATGGCGGCGATTCTCTGATTCGATTTCATTTTACCGAAAAATCAGTCGACGGGTCGCGGAATTCAGCGACTCTTTTTTCATACGCCGCGAGAGCCTCCTCTTTGAAGGCGGGAGACGCGCCGCAGCCGCACTTTTCCAAAATAAACCGGCAGAGCTGCGGATTGAGAACGAGCAGCGGACCGAGAAGCTGCGTGGCGATAAGTCCGCCGCGTCTCCAGCCCTCGAATTTTGAGTTTTCGTCAAGCCCGGGGCCGCGTTCGACCGAGAGGAAGGCGCAACCCGAATTGTCTCCGATATGCCGCGCGAACTGCGAGCGGAAACCGGTAACGGTTATCCCTTCGAAATTACCTATCGTTTTCGCGTTGACGCGCCTGAACCAGTCTGTCTGCACGCTGAAATCGAAGAGCCCGAGGCCCTCGGCGCTTGTCTTCTCGGTCAGATATTCGATCTTCCGTCCGAACAGGTCGGAGGCGTTTCCGGTCGCTATTATCATTTTCCCCGAATCGGCAAGCTCGCGCAGCCGCCCGGAGTAGGGGCGCAGACGTTCGAGAACTGCCCGCTGAATCCTCTCGCTCATCGAGCCGATAAGAATCAGGTCGGGTTCTCCCGACGCGAAGAAGGGCTCGTCAGAGAGCGGCGTCTCGTAAACGATTGCGTCGGGAACAGACTGTTTCAGATACTGCGCGTTGTATGGATCGCCGAAGCAGTTGCAGACTTCGGGATAGAGCCACTCGACGGTCATTCGTTTCTCACTCATCGTCCTTCTCCTCTCCCGCTTTGACGAGCATGCCGACGATGCGGTCGGCCTCGTCGGATATGTAGGGGTCGTTCACGACGTATATCTCCGAATATTTCTTTGTATCGATCAATCCGGCGCCTTCGAAGAGGTCGTCGCAGATGAAGATTTTTGCCGGATCGACGCCTGCCGTCAGCGCGCGCAGACGCTGGTCGCGGCATCTCTTGCCCGCGAATATGATCCTGTCAATCGAGGGATCGCAGAGCGACGAAAAATCGGTGTCGTATATCCAGCAGACGCTTTCGGAATTGTTCGTGTTGTCGCCCTTGTCGTCGATCATGACAAGCAGGCATTTGTCTTTTCCCGGCCTTTTCGCGACGTATGAGAATGCCCTGGCGCACGCGACGGGGTTCTGCCCTTTCGCGAGCTGGTTGGTAATGTTGAGCCGGCCGGAACGCCGGAAACCGTACCTCGACGATACGATTTCGAGCGTCTCGAAGGATGAGATCAGGCGCTCGGGAGAGATGCCCGACTCGAGCAAAACGGCAGCCGCACCGGCGCAGTTGTAAAGGTTGACAGGGTTCTCGTTCACGGTCCGCAGACTGAGCTCTCCCGAAGGCGTACGCAGCGTGAATCTGCCCTTTTCCCTGTCGATCGATACGACCGAATATGCGGGTTCGGGAGAACGCAGGCCGCAGCCGGGACAGTATATTCTACCGATATGCTCGAATCTGAGATATTCCGAACGCAGGCGCGCGCCGCACTCGGGACAGTAGACTACGTCCCTCGCGGAAAGAGGACTGTCATCTGCAGCAGGCGCGTCGGCTTCCATACCGAAATACACCCTGTCGGCGTTTTTCGGGAAGAGGCGCGAGCAGATGAAATCGTCTGCGTTGAGCACGACTTTCGTCGACGCGGGAAGCGCCTCGTTGAGTATATAGCAGATAAAATCGGTGTGCGCGTTGCGTTTGAGCGAGTCGCGCATAATGTTGTTGCAGATAAGCAGATCGGGCGTAATATGCCTGTATACGCGTAGAGAGCTGCGCTCGTCGACTTCGAGCACCGCGACCTGCTTCTTAGCCCTGCCCGAAAGCGTGCAGTCGGCAAGCAGCGCGGTCGCGACGCCGGCGTCGATATTCGATCCGGCAGAATTGTTCGTGACAGTGTATCCGGCGTCCGAAAAGACGCGCGCAAGAAGGTTCGACGTCGTCGTCTTTCCGTTTGTGCCCGTCACGCAAATCACCTTCGGAGGGAGGCCGACGCGAGAGAGAAAATCCGGACAGAGCTTAATGGCTATTACGCCCGGCGTACAGCTGCCTCTCCTTCCCGAGAGTCTGATGATCGCTCTTGAAAGCTTTGCCGCCCAGAGGGCGAAGAAGAATCTGCCCCCCGTGCGGCGTTTTACGGTTTTATTTGCTGTGTTCATAACGTTTCAGGCTCTTACGAGCCGTCTCCTCAAAAAATATACCGGCAGACATCCCGAAAGGACGCCGGCGGAGTCGATAAGTATATCCGATAATTCGAAAGCTCTTCCCGGCACGAAAATCTGGTGTATCTCGTCGCTGACTGCAAACAGAACGCCCGCCGCGGCGGCGATCAGGACGGGCAGAAGCGAGAGCTTTCCGCCCGAAAGAAGCGAAATATTGAGGGCAAAGAGCGACGCCTCGGCGCCGAGCAGCGCGTATTCGCAATAGTGCGCCGCAACTCTGACGGCCGAGTCGATCCTTCCGAGCAGCGCCTCGGCTTCAGACGCGGAATACTCTTCTATATCGCCGTATATCAACCGGAAAACGAGGCCCGAGAAGAAGCCGCTCGCCTTTCCGGATTTTGCGGCGTCCTGCGAAGAAAGGTAGACGATCAGGAAGCAGACAAGCAGTATTGCCGCTCCCGAGAATATCGCGCCGGGAACCGCCCTGTGCCTTCGTGATCCTTCCATCTCAGACGGAAGGACGCGCGGCCTTTGCAAGCCGCTGTGCGTCGGAATCGGAGTTTACTTCTTCGGGCTTGCGGAAGGTCGGAACGACGCGTCTCAGCGTCTGCTTGACGTTCTCGTCGTCGCCCGTCGCCACCGCCTCGCGCAGAAGAGTCAGCATTTCTTCGAGCTTCTCTCCCGATACCGGAGCGTCGCGCTCGATGAATATCTGGCGGTTTTCGGTCTTGGAGAGCGTCTCGGAAGCGATCAGGAGCTCCTCATAAAGCTTCTCGCCCGGACGCAGTCCGGTCTCGATTATGTTGATATCGACGTATGGCGTAAATCCCGAGAGGCGTATCAGGTTCTCGGCGAGGTCGATGATCCTCACCGGCTTGCCCATGTCGAGGACGAAGAGCTCGCCGTTCTTTGCCATTCCGGCGCATTTGAGAACTAGCTGGCTCGCCTCGGGAATCGTCATGAAGTATCTGATTATCCGCTTGTCGGTGACGGTTACCGGGCCGCCCGACGCAATCTGACGCTTGAAGAGAGGAATAACCGAGCCGGCGCTGCCGAGAACGTTGCCGAATCTCGTCGCGCAGAAGCTGGTCTTTCCTCCTGCCGCGGCGTGCGACATGACGATCATCTCGCAGACGCGCTTGGTCGCGCCCATGACGTTCGTCGGATTGACCGCCTTGTCTGTGGAGACCATGAGGAACTTTTCGGCGCCGTATTTCTCTGCGCAGAGGACGACGTTGAGCGTTCCGAAAACGTTGTTGTCGACCGCCTCGACGCAGTTGTGCTCCATCAGCGGCACGTGCTTGTGCGCGGCGGCGTGAAGGACTATGTCAGGTCTGTATTTGTCGAATACGCGCTCGAGCGCCGGCATATTGCATACCGAAAGTATCTCGACGCAGACGTCGAGCGAATCTCCGAATTTGCCGTTCAGCTCGGTCTTGAGGTCGTAGGCGCCGTTCTCATATACGTCGAGCACTACGATTCTCGCGGGATGAAGCACCGAGAGCTGCCTGCAGAGTTCTGAACCGATCGATCCGCCTCCGCCGGTGATGAGTATCGTCTTTCCGCGGAAGGAGTCGTCGCTCTCAGCGTCAAGGCAGCTGACGGGCGTCCGGAAGAGCAGTTCCTCGACGTCGAACTCGCGTATGTATTTCTTCTTCTCTCCGCCGTATTCGACGCCGAGAAGCGGATAGTCGAACACCTTGACGGATATTCCGGCTCCGCGGTAGTAGTTGAAGAGAGATATGCGCTCGTCGGTTCCCGATTCGGGAATGCAGAAAACGACCTCTCCGACGCCGATTTCACGCAGCGCGTCGGGCGTTGCGCTCTCAATCGAAACGACGGGTATTCCGTAAATTTCGCGTCCGGTCTGCTCGGGCGAGAGCGCCGCGATAAGCACCGGCACCGCCTGAGGACGCGTGGCGTTCATCAGTTCCTCGGCGAGAGAGACGCCCGTCTGTCCGGCGCCGATGATCGCGACTCTGTGAAGCGACTCGACGTCGACTGATATCTGTTCAACCTCGCGGTAAATCTTGCGGCCGGCGAATATCCGGAGCGTGAACCGCAGGAAATTGCCCAGAGCGCCCTTCCGCCCGCCGCACTTGTAAGCGAAGCGGTAGTACATCCGGATGGCCAGCGAGAAGAGGCAGCAGACGGCCACCGCCGCAGCCGCCTGTGCGGCGTTGAACCCGATCTCAAATCCGGGGATCAGACACAGAAGAAGACGGATTGCAAGTACCGAAGCCGCTGCCGAGGTATCGGCCGCGAGCATGCGCATATAGGACTGGATTCCTCCGTATCTCCAGATCTGGACGTAGCACTTGAAGAGGAATCTGAACGCCGTCATAACGGTGAAAATCACCGCCGACGCAATCGACGCCTGCAGAGGGCCGCTGTCGCCGACGAAAACGAGAAAGAGGGCGGACAAAGGCAGAAGAGTGAGAGCGTCGATCAGGACGAGAAGCCATCTGACGCTTTCCTTGTCGCGGATGAGATACTGGCCGCTTTCGGATTTTGTTTTCATATATTGCGCTCCGCATCCGGCCGCGCGCCAGCGCACGCCGGAATAATATTTTTATACGACTATATTTTACCATTATGCGCACGCGATGTCAAGGAAAAAGAAAAAATAAGCGGATCAAATCTTTATTTTATTTTGCAAATATGGTATAATATAAAGTGACTATAAATCGGACTTACACCGGAGGAAGAATGAAAACACTTCACGGCGTCGGGACGGGCATGGGGCTCGGCATTCCCGACGCGCAGCTTATACCAATGATCGGGGAGGCCGGATTCGAGGCCTTCTTCACCGGATGGTCGGGAAAGGAGACGGTGCGTACCGGACGTCAGGCCGCAGAATCGACCGGACTCTTCTACCAGTCGGTGCACTCCCCTTTCCGCAAAGCCGACAAAATCTGGCAGGAAGGGCCCGAGGGCGAAGACGCTCTGCGGGAACTGACCGACTGTCTGCACGACTGCGCCGAGTTCGGCGTCGGGATTATGATCGTCCACCCGATAATCGGAATGGACCGCCACCGCCCGAACGGCAGAGGGATCGAGCGCTTCGCGCGTCTCGCCGCCGAGGCCGAGAAATGCGGCGTCACGCTCGCTTTTGAAAACGTCGAGGGGATCGAGTACCTGATTGCAATTCGCGACGCGCTCTCGTCGTCTCCCGCCGTCGGCTTCTGCTGGGACACCGGGCACGAGATGTGCTACAACGGCTGCACCGATATTCCCTATCTCTTCGGAGGCAAACTGATCGCGACGCATTTCAACGACAATATGCGCCAGACCGAGCCGAAGATCACCTGGTACGACGACCTTCACCTGCTTCCCTTCGACGGACTCGCCGACTGGCAGGGCGTGGCGGACAGACTCGACCGAGCGAACTACCGCGGAGTGATGACGTTCGAGGTCACAAAATCCTTCCGCCGCGAAAAGATGCCGCGCGACATATACGAAGGGCTCGACGCCGGGGGCTTCCTGAAGCTCGCCTACGAAAAGGCGCTGAAACTCGACTCGCTCAGAAAAGTTAAATAAACATTATAAGATTTTATTATCCACACGGAGATTACACACATGCTTGACATCAGATTTTTAAGAGAAAATCCGGAAGTCGTCCGGGAAAACATCAGAAAGAAATTCCAGGACGCGAAGCTTCATCTCGTAGACGAGGTGATCGCCCTCGACGCCGAATTCAGACGTGCGGTAACCGAGGCCAGCGATCTGCGCGCTGACAAGAACCGTCTGTCCAAACAGATCGGAATGCTCATGGGCAAAGGTCTGCGCGACGAAGCGCAAAAGGTTAAGGAAGAGGTCGCGGCGAACGCCAAACGTCTCGCCGAACTCGAAGCAGCGGAACCGGTTCTCGCCGAAAAGATACGCAAGATCATGCTTCAGATTCCGAACATCATCGATCCGTCGGTGCCCGTCGGAAAGGACGACTCGGAGAACGTCGAGGTCGAGCGCTTCGGCGAACCCGTCGTACCCGATTTTGAAATTCCCTACCACACCGAGATCATGGAGAAACTCGGTGGAATCGATATGGACGCCGCAGGACGCGTTTCGGGCAACGGATTCTACTATCTGCTCGGCGACGTGGCGCGGCTGCATTCGGCCGTTCTCGCCTACGCACGCGACTTTATGATCGACAAGGGATTCACCTACTGCATCCCGCCCTTCATGATCCACGGCAACGTCGTCGAAGGCGTAATGAGCCAGACCGACATGGACGCGATGATGTACAAGATCGAGGGCGAAGACCTCTATCTCATCGGCACGTCCGAACACTCGATGATCGGCCGGTTCATCGACCAGATCATACCCGAACAGGATCTGCCGCTGACGCTCACCAGCTACTCCCCCTGCTTCCGCAAGGAAAAGGGCGCGCACGGCATCGAGGAGCGCGGAGTTTACCGCATCCATCAGTTCGAGAAGCAGGAGATGATCGTCGTCTGCCGTCCCGAAGACAGCATGGACTGGTATGAGAAGATGTGGAGATACTCGGTCGAGCTCTTCAGATCGATGGGAATCCCCGTCCGCCAGCTCGAGTGCTGCTCGGGCGACCTTGCCGACCTCAAGGTCAAGTCCTGCGACATCGAGGCCTGGTCGCCCCGTCAGAAGAAATATTTCGAGGTCTGCTCCTGCTCCAACCTCGGCGACGCGCAGGCAAGACGCCTGAAGATGCGCGTCAAAGGCCCGAACGGAACCTACCTGCCTCACACGCTCAACAACACCGTCGTGGCTCCTCCGAGAATGCTCATCGCTTTCCTCGAAAATCATCTGAACGCAGACGGCTCGGTCGATATTCCCGAAGTTCTCCGTCCCTACATGGGCGGAATCGAAAAGATCACGCCGAAGACGAAATGAGCGGACGCGATCCGAACGCCGAACGCAGATTCGTCAAGAACGACGAAGGATTTGTCTGCGCTCACTGCGGAAAAACGGTCCTTCCGCTCGGCTATTCCTCGCGGAATCACTGTCCCTTCTGCCTCTGGTCGGTTCACCTCGATATTAATCCCGGCGACCGTCAGAGCGATTGCGGAGGCCTTCTGGAGCCGGTTCAGGCGCTTCCCGACGCTAAAAAAGGATATATTATCGTTCACAAATGCCGGAAGTGCGGCGCCGTCCGCCGCTGCCGTGCGGCTCACGAAGCCGCCGTCCAGCCCGACGATCTCGGCCTGTTAATCAAGCTCACGGTCAGCAATTGATTTCATGAAAGAAAGCAAAAAGCCCGAAAAGCTGCCCGAACTGCTCGCCCCGGCGGGCTCCTTCCGCGCGCTTGAAGCCGCGGTTGAAGCCGGAGCCGACGCGGTCTATTTCGGGATGCACGGGTTCAACGCCCGGGCCGGAGCCGCGAACTTCTCGAAAGAGGAAACCGCAAGAGCGGTTGAACTCGCGCATTCGGCCGGCGTCAGAGTCAATATTACGCTGAACACGCTGATATTCGACCGGGAAACCGACGGTTTTATAAAGTCGGCTGCCGACGCCGCAGAAGCGGGCGCCGACGCGCTGATCGTCGCCGATCCGGGCGGAGCGTCTCTTCTGAAAAAGGTTCTGCCCGGTCTTCCGCTGCACGCCTCGACGCAGATGTCGGTCCACTCGTCCGAAGGCGGCCTTTTCTGGGCGGAACGCGGGTTTTCCCGCGTCGTCCTCGCCCGTGAGATGCCGCTGCGCGAGATCAGATCCTTTGTCGGACGCACCGGGATCGAAACCGAAATATTCATTCACGGGGCGCTCTGCGTCTGCCATTCGGGGCAGTGTCTGATGTCGTCGATGGTCGGCGGCCGCTCGGGGAACCGCGGCGAATGCGCGCAGCCCTGCCGCCTCCCCTACGAGACGCCGAAGGGCAGATCATACCCTTTGAGTCTTAAGGATCTCTGCCTTGCCGGGTACGTTCCCGAACTGATCGATTCGGGCGTATCTTCTCTCAAAATCGAGGGCAGAATGAAGCCTCCCTCTTACGTATCGGCGGTCGTTTCGGTCTGGCGCCGTCTTCTCGACGAAGGCCGCGCCGCAACGCCCGAAGAACTCGCATATCTCGAACGCGTCTTTTCAAGATCGGGCTTTACTTCCGACTATTTCGACGACTCGAAAACTCCGGGCCGCAGGATGCTCGGAGTCAGAACCGAGGAAGACAAGAAACTGTCGGCCGCGGCGTCGACCGCGTTCCGTACGAAAGCGCCGGTATGTGAACCGATTCCGAAACCGGTTTACGATTACAATCCCGACGCCGCCGGTACTGCAGAAAAGCGACACGTAAAAGAAAAGCCGCGCAGATACGCGCTCTTTTACGATCCCCGCACGATACCCGCGTCCGCGTCAGATTATTTCAATCTCATATTCGTTCCGGCCGAAAAGATCGGTTCTCTGCCGGCGGATTCGCCCGTGAACGGCGTCGCCCTGCCTCCCGTCGTATTCGACGGCGAAGAGGAGAAAATCGCCGGTATGCTGAAAGAGGCGTACGGCAGGGGCGTGCGCCACTGTCTTGTTTCAAACGCCGGACATCTGAAACTCGCGCAGTCGGCGGGAATGATGCCTCACGGACATTTCCGCCTCAACGTCACGAACCGCCTCTCGGCGGAAATGATGCTGAACGCGGGACTAAGCGACCTCGTTCCCTCTCCCGAACTTGCGCTTCCGCGCCTCCGCGACCTCGGATCCGGTTGCATACCAATCGTATACGGGCGCATTCCCCTGATGATAACCGAAAAATGCGTCGGACTCGAATGCGGTACCTGCCGCGACTGCGAAGCCGGGAGCAGCCGCCTGCGCGACAGGATTGGCAAAGTCTTCCCTGTCAGGCGGGTTTTCGACCATCGTTCGGAAATCTTTAACTGCGTGCCCGTCTATATGGCAGACAAGGCCGCGCAGCTCCGCGAATACGGCATAAATTCGGGATTTTTCATCTTCCCGGTCGAGACGCGGCGCGAAGCCGAACAAATCATTAAAGCATACAAAGAGGGACTTCCCTGCCCCTTCGGAAACGATATACGCAGAATACCGCTGAAACCTTTGGAAGGAGGACGCAACAGAGACAAATGAAAAATCTCAGGGCATTCACAGCCGCCTTGGCGCTCCTTCTTGCCGTTTTGATCGCGATATACGCCGTGACGCTCTACGTGAAGTTCAAGCCGGACGAAACGAAGAAGGAGAACGGTCAGGGCAAGGCGCTGCAGTTCATCAGAGCGACGCAGACCAACCGCGACTGCGTGCGCATGATCTTCTTCCTTCTTCTCTCGGCGGCGGCTGCAGTCGTATTCAGGCGGCGTCCGGGCATTCCTCTCGTCTTCGCGACGCTGACGCTCGCCTTCGACGCGCAGCTCGTGGCGAACGGACAGTTTACGAAACACCCGATGGCGGTGATGATACTTGTCGTCGCCCAGGTTCTTTCAGCCTTCGCCCTCTGCGCCGCATACGGCAGAGAGACGGGCGGCAGGAACGCGAGGAACGCCGGAATTTGTCTGTCCGTCTGCGCGGCGTCGGTATCTGCAATCACAATCTTCGCGCAGAAGCGGATGGCGCAGTCTGACATGTTGACGTCGGTTCTCCCCGACGGAGGATTCACGATTTCTCCTCAGCTCAAGCTCTATCCAGATCTCGTCTCGGCAGTCGTACGCAAATTCGAAAACTACGGAGAGGACGCCGCGAGAGACCTCGCGGGAGATTTCTCGGGATCGATAGAAGCAGGAGCGATGCGGCTGAAATTCTTAAATTCGATCGAGACCGGAGAAACAGCGGCTTATACGCGTCTGATACTCGCGCTCTTCGCATGCGCAGTCCTCGCCTTCGCGCTCGGAAAACTGCCGAAGCTCGCGACGGCGATATCCGCTCTTCCCTTTGTTTCTGTCGCATACTGCGTCCTGTTTGAAAAGATGTCGACGCTGACGCTTCCTCTCATGGTCATGACCTTCGTCTCATTCCTCTGCTTCGCGGCGGACGGAATGAGAAACACCGACCCCGAACCCGATTTTTCTGACTTTGAAGAATTCACACAAGGCACGGAAGGCCCGACGGCCGAAGAACTGTCCGAATATACCTGATAATGGCAAAACTATCACACAACTACGAACAGATACCGAAGGAACTCGCCGAGCGTATGGCGTATGAGAAGGCGACCGGCACCTATGAGCGCGTCGCTTTCGACGAATCTGCCGCGATCAGACGCCAGACCAGCTCCCGCTCGAGTCCGCTGCGCTCCCCCTTCGTCCAGGACTGCGACAAGATACTCTACTGTCCCTTCTTCAACAGATACTCGGACAAGACGCAGGTCTTCCCTCTCTGCAAGAACGACGACGTCTCGCGCAGGATACTGCACGTGCTCCTCGTCTCGAGGATCGCGAGAACGATCGGCGCCGCGCTGAATCTCAACCTCAATCTCATCGAAGCAATATCTCTCGGGCACGACATCGGCCATCCGCCATTTGCGCATTCGGGAGAAAAATATCTCGACGAGATACTATACGGCCGCACGGGACGGCATTTCTCGCACAATATCCACTCGGTCAGGGTGCTTGACGGAATATTCCCCTACAACATTTCGCTTCAGACGCTGATCGGAATAGCCTGCCACAACGGCGAGGTGACGCACGACGAATATCATCCGAGAAAGCTCGATTCTTTCGAGGAGTTCGACGATCTGATGGAAAAGTGCACGACCGACCGCCGGTACATCGCAGACCTGATCCCTTCAACGCTTGAAGGATGCGTCGTGAGATTTGCCGACGTCATAGCCTATCTCGGCAAGGACAGGCAGGACGCCGACAGATGCGGATTTCTATCCGAGGACGTCTTCGAGGGCGACGCGATCGGCACTATCAACGCCGAGATCGTCAACAATCTCGAAGTCAACATCATCACAAACAGCTACGGCAAGCCATATATTAAAATGGACGTCGAGCACTATAAGGCAATGATCACCGCCCGCCGCGACAACTACCGGCTGATTTACCACCCGGTGACGGCTGCAGCCAAGCTCGAGGAAAACGTCCGACCGATGATGTTCAAAATGTACGAGAAGCTCCTGTCGGATTTCGTATCGGGGAACAAATCATCGCCGATCTTCACGCAGCATATCGATTACGTAAACAGCAGTCACTACAAACGCCGCAGGGCGTATACCGACGATCCGCCCGATCAGATTGTCACCGACTATATCGCCTCGATGACCGACGACTATTTTATCGATCTCTTCTCATATCTTTTCCCGAACGATCATTACGAAATAAAATACCGCGGGTACTTTGAATGAAAAGCACACGCCTCCGGCAAAAACGCAAACGTTTTTGCCGGAGGCGTGTGCTTTTTTGTTTCTCAGTCTACGTCCTCTTTAAGTTCCCTTAAAGGTTCGTTGAGGGAGCCCGGGCGCTCGACGAGCTTCTTGAACAGCTTGAACGCCGACGCGAAGTAGTATCCGTCGCAGACGCGTTCGTCGGTGACCGCCTTGAGATCGATCAGACGCTTCCTGATCACTTCTCCGTTCTTACCGAGTTCGTATACCGTCCGCTTCGTTCCGTAGGAAAGGAAGACGGGCAGGTTGCCGAAATCGTAGATGTGGTGGTAGATCGGATTGATTCCGAGAGATCCCATGCTCGTGATGATCATCGAGCCGTGGAAGGGCGACACGTCAAGCAGCGATTTCGGAAGATGTCCGTGGTAATCGAGCTTGTTGAGCATCCATACGAAGAAGCGCAGTACGAATCCCGGCAGCTTGTTGAGGGTGCCCATCAGACTGTCGATGCCCGTCGGTTCTTCGAGCGCCTTGAGCGCCGAGGTGGCGGTGTCGTTGAACTTGCGGTAGACGTCGTCGAGAGTGTCGGTCGGCTCGAATTCGACCTTGATGACGGTGTCGGGAGCCTCGAGGGACATCTCCTTCTTGATCGTCATTACAAAGACGATTCCCTTGCGGGCGTAGACCTTCTGTCCCGAGATGAATCTGTTGATTCCGGGACGCGCGGCTATCGTCCTGAGGTAGGCGGCGAGAAGGACGTGCAGGATGGTGATGTTCGTCATCCCCTCCCTCGCCTTCCGGCGGCAGAGCGCCTCGGCCGCCTCTACGTTGATCGTGTCGTAGAAGGTGTTGAGCGCGTCGCTGCGCTTCGGCATGATGTAGGGCATTATCCTGTTCATAGGATGAATTGTCCTGAGTTTGCGGCCGTCGCTCCGGTCGCCGAATCTCTTCTTTCTCTCTCTGTATGTCAGAGAGACCGGATCACCGGGAGAAACGCTTTCACCGTTTTCGCCGTTTTCGACGCTTTCAGCGTCGACTTCGGTTTCTGCGCTCTCGGCAAGATTCTTTTCTGTTTCCATTTTGTCTCCTGGTGTGATTATTTACAGGTCCGGGCTCAGAACCCGAGATCCGCATTTACAAGTATTACGTGAATTCTGTCTTTGTGCTTCGAATATCTCGTGATGAGTATCTGGCAGCAGATTGTGTCGGGCGATTTGCAGTCGGCGCAGGACCCTGTCGCGGTACACGGCGTTTTCAGTCCGAAGCGCTGTGCGTTTACCGGCGCCGCGACGTTTCTCGCGCGTCCGAGAGCGTCGTCGAGGTCGCGGCAGACCTTGTTCATACCGACGATGAAAACGACCTTGCGCGGCCCCTGCGCGATGGCCGAGACGCGGTTTGCGTTGCCGTCTATATTGACGAGTATTCCGTCCTCGGTTATCGCGTTCGAGCCCGAGAGGAAAACGTCGGCGCCGTAGGCGGCGAGCATCGCCGCGCGTTTATCAGCCACGGCGTCGCGGTCGATGAACGTATAGTTGCCGGCTTTGAGAATATCGAGAAGACCGGTCTCAATCACGCTCATGCCGCCGCCCATCGTGACGGTCGAACCCTCGGGTATCAGTCCGAGCGCGATCTGCACGGCGTCGGCGGGCGTTTCGGCGAAGTATCCGCCCATATTGCGGGACTGCAGTCCCTTTATGACCTTTTCTGCGAGCAGCCTGTTGCGGACGCTCACAAATTCATTTCCGGTTACAGCCATTTTCCGTCCTCAGATCAGCGTCTCGAGAATCGCCTTCGCCGCTTTGATGTCGGCGATCTGCTTCTCGCCGGTTATCTCTCTCTCTATCGTGAGAGAACCGTCGTATCCGGCTTTCTTCAGCGCGGCGATGAATCTCGGGAAATCGACCATTCCCTCTCCGAGCGGCGTCGCGCGTCCGAGATGGCGTCCGTCGGTCGGGTACTCGCCGTCCTTGGCGTGAATTCCGCGGACGTATTCGCCGAAGATTCCGACGGCGTCTACGGGATTTGCCTTGCCGTACATGAGCAGGTTGGCGGGGTCGAGATTGATTCCGAGGTTGCCCGTTCCGACGTCCTCGATAATCCTCTTGAGGGTGATAGGAGTCTCCTGGCCGGTCTCAAAGAGGAAATACTGGCCGTTTCTCTTGAGGATCGTCGCGAGGTATCTGATCGCGGCGACGAGCGACTGGTATTCGGTCGTCAGCGGGTATTCGGGTATGAATCCGACGTGAGTTATGACGTCGGTGACGCCCATCCGCTTTGCGGTCGCGGCGCCTTTTATGAGCATGTTGAGGCGCTCGGCGCGGTATTCGGGCGGAACGAGTCCGAGAGTCAGCGGCCCTTCGTAGAAGTTCCAGTAGGACATGCCGTCCCAGCCGCACCAGAAGCCGGTGATTTCAACGCCGTACTCCTTCGAGGCGGCGGCGGCGCGGTCGGCCATCTCGTCTGTCAGATACGCGCTGTCCCAGCATTTGAGCTGGCAGGTTTCGATGCCGAGCTCTTTAACCTTTTTTATGTTTTCCTCAACGTTCTGGTTGAGCGTCGTAAGCACGCCGATTTTCATAATTGCCTCCTGATTGATAATAATTATTTGAGTTTATACGAGTTCTTCGTATATTTCAAGCAGTCTCGTCTCGCTCTGCGAGATCAGATCCGACAGCTCGGCTGCCCGCTTGTAATCGTTCGCTGCCGGGCCGTAAAGCTCGGCGTTGTACTCTTCGATCTTTCGCTCCAGTTCGTCCTGTTCGCGCTTCAGCGATGCGATTCTCGCCTCTGCCTTCCGCTTCTGCGACTGTTCCGCCTTCCTCGACAGATACTCGTCTCTGCCGGTTCCCGAGCCCTCCGTCTTTTCGGCCGCCTGTCCGCCGGGCGAGGATTTCACCGCCTCGCGCCACTCGTCATAAGCGCGTCCGGGATGAACGAAAGGCATATCGCAGATCCTGCCGTCGCCCGTAAACCAGAGTATTCTCGTCGCGAGATTGTTGATGAACGTACGGTCGTGCGAGACGCAGACGAGCGTCCCGTCGAAAGCCGATATCGCCTTTTCGAGCGCCTCTCGCGAGAGGATGTCGAGGTGGTTGGTCGGCTCGTCGAGAAGCAGCGTGTTCATCTTCGATAGCATGAGTCTGACAAGCGTCAGTCTCGCCCTCTCGCCGCCGCTGAGAACCGGCACCTCCTTGAAGACGTCGTCTCCGCGGAACAGAAACCCTGCGAGCGCCGATCTTACCGCCGTCTGCGGCATGTCCGGATATCTGTTCCAGATTTCGTCAATTACCGTCGACGAAGGATCGAGATTCTGGTTTTCCTGGTCGTAATAACCGATATTGACGTTGTGTCCCGGCTCGATTTTGCCCTCTTTTGGGAGCAGTCTGCCGAGCAGAAGCGAGATCAGCGTCGACTTGCCGCAGCCGTTAGGGCCGGTTATGAAGACTCTCTCGCCCCGTTTGATTATAAACGACGCGTTTTCGATTATCGGCTTCTTTCCGTATGAGAATGAAACGCCGCGCGCCGTGAATACTTCGGATCCGCTCTGAATCGAAGACTGAAAGCGCATCGGAGGAATCCTCTCGTCGTCCTTCTCGGGCGGTGGGAGCTTTTCCATTTTGTCGAGCAGCTTCAGGCGGCTCTCCGCCGCGATTATATTCCTCTCGCGGTTCCAGCGGCGCTGCTGTTCGATATATCTCATCTGGCGCGCGATTTCACGCTCCTGATTGCGGTACTGACGCTCGTAAATCGCTCTGTCCTCTTCCCTCGCAGCAGAGCTCGCGGAAAATCCGCCTTTGTAAAGATTTCCCTTTTTGTGATCGATGAAAAGCGTTTTGTTCGTAACTCTGTCGAGGAAGTAGCGGTCGTGCGACACGGCAATTACCGTGCTTTTGCATCCGCAGAGCCAGTTTTCAAGCCAGCCGAGCGTTTCGGCGTCGAGGTGGTTGGTCGGCTCGTCGAGAATCAAGAGATCGGGCTCGGTGCAGAGCCGCCGCGAGAGCGCAAGGCGCGTCCGCTGACCTCCCGAAAGAGATCCGAGCGGGAGCGACATCTCCTCATCGGTGAAGCCCATCTTCGCGAGCACCGAGCGGCATCTCGCCCTGAAGGAATCGCCGCCGTTCGCCGTGTAAAAATCGTTCAGCGAGCAGAGTTCGGCGGTAATCGACGCGTGCTTCGGCGTATCCGATTCGTCCGCGTGCCTCTCGAGCCAGCCGTGCAGCTCTTCGATTCTCTTTTCTGCAGCGAGAAGCTCAGGAAACGCGCCGTACATACGTCCGAGCGCCGTTCCGTCGTCCGAGTCTGCGTCGTCGAAAGCCGAATCCTGCCTGAGGATTCCGACGCTCGCCGATTTAGGCAGATATATCTCTCCCGAGTCCGCCTCGGCCTCACCGGTGATTATCTTCAGAAGCGTCGTCTTTCCGCAGCCGTTCGCGCCGACGACGCCGAGCCGGTCCCCCTTCTCTATGGCGAAGGACAGATCCGAAAAAAGCACGTCGCTTCCGAATGACACCGAAAGGCCGTTAACGCTGAGAAAGGTCATTTTTTGATTCTGATATCCGCAAGCACCGGCCTGTGGTCGGAAATATCCTTGGTGTCGCAGTTGACGATTATCATATTGCCGAGACACTCGGTGTCCTTAGTCCCGAAGACGAAATCGATCGAGTTGCCGGAAGGCGAAACCTGTGCGCCGAGACTCGTGCAGGAGCCGTATACGTTGTAATAGGTCTTCGAATCGAACTTCGAGCACCACATATTGTTGATCGATCTGAAATAGGTCATCGACTCGCTGCTCTGAATGCAGTTGTAGTCGCCCGTCGTAAACACGGGGCAGCCGTACTTTGCCGAGAGCGTCGCAACGTATGCCGAGAGTTCCTCTGCCTGGACCTTGCGGTAGGCGCTGCGGTTTTTCGCCTCGTTGTCGAAATCCCAGTGAGTCGAAACAAGTCCGAAAGCGGGCTTGTCAGAACCGATTTCTTTGAACACAGCCCAGCCTATGTTGCGGCAGAATTTGTTGTCTGTCATCGAGTAAGGTATGACGCCCTGGTCGACCACCTCGTATTTTGCCGAGTCGTAGAGGATCGACGAATAGTTCTCAACTCCGTCGGGGCGTTTCGTGCAGATGAGCTTGTAGTCTCCGCAGTAATATGGGATCATTCTCATCCAGATTTCGCAGACTTCCTGGATTCCGACGGCGTCGGGCCGGTAGTTCTCAAGCATAACGCCGAGCAGTTCGGCTCTCGGCGAGGTATCGGTTCCTCCCCATTTTTCGGTCAGTATGTTGAAACTGATGATACGCAGATCGGTGCCTTCGGCGCGCGGCTGTCCTTCCGAATCCTGCGCCCAGGTTCCCGACAGCGAGAAACCGTCTTGCAGATCGATCTCTCCGCCGTCGTAGAGGACGTCGGAATAGAGGCGTCTCGCGGCTCCGAGAGCGCCGTTCGGTCCCGCGGCTTCGAAATAGAGCTTCGTGCCCGAAACCGTCACGCGGTAATCCGAGAGTTTGACGTCAACCGCTTTGCGCGAGGTCGGTCCTACGACGATTTCGCAGTCGGTCTGCGGATCGGTGTCGGGAACTACGTCGAGCATCACGCCCGTCGCGTTGGCGAGAAGCGTGCGCACGTTCTCTACGGCTTCTGCGTAAAGTCCGCTCTTTTTGTCATAAACAAGCCTGAATTCCTTCAGCGATTTTCCGGCAATCTTCATGTTTTTCGCCTTGTAGACCGCCTGGACGGTCTTATCCTCTATCGTAATTCTGACGTCTCCGTTCTCGTCGGCGGCGGAGTTCGATTTCGCCATTTGAAGAAAAATATCAATCGCCTTTTTCAATCTGTCTTCGGAGGGCGACGCGATGACTATCTTTCTTCCGTCCTGAACGATCGCGTAATCGAGATAGCCAAGCCCGTTCATTACGGCTTGCGATTGCGGATAGGTGGTGTCGCCTACAAGGATTTCGTATTTGTCCTCGTTGTGAGATTTTCCCGGCATAACGAAATCGTTTCCGATGTCGACGGCGACGTCGGGGAAGATTTTCTGCAGCTGTTTGCGCAGATCGACAGCCATCTCGACGGTCTTGTCGTCGGCGTCGATAGGTCTGATAACGGTGCAGACCTTATTGCCCGATTTGATCATGAACGGCTCGCGCTCTTCGACGTGTTCGGTCGTCGTTTCGGGTTCTGTGATTTCCGTCGTCTCCTCAACGGGCTGATCCCCGCATGACGATAGGACGCAGAGCATAATCGTGACAAGTGCAAGAATCAGAGATATTATTCTTTTATTTTTCATTTTCGATTTTCTCCTTTTCGGCGGACGCGACGGCCGCTTCTTCGGGTATGCGGACGATGACGAGTTCGCCTCCCTGCCTCTTTGCCGACCAGATTATCTTTCTCGGGCAGTTGTCGACGCAGAGGCCGCAGCCGGTGCACTTCGAATAATCTATCGACGCAACGAAATTGTTAACGGTTATTGCGCCAGACGGGCAGTTCTTCTCGCATTTGCGGCAGCATATGCAGCCGACCTGGCACATCTTTCTGACGGCGGCTCCCTTCTCGACCGACATGCAGCCGACCCAGTGAGCGCTGTCGTAGGGTATCAGGCGGATGATATGCTTCGGGCAGGCGCGGACGCATGATCCGCAGCCCTCGCATTTGCGGTAGTCGACGACCGCGACGCCCTCGACGACCGAAATGGCGCCGAAGCGGCAGGTCGCGACGCAGGTGCCGAGACCGATGCAGCCGTTCGGGCAGAGCTTGTCTCCGCCGCCCATCTTAACCGCCGCTATGCAGTCGTGAGCCCCGGTGTACCTGTATTTTCTGACGGCGAGTTCCCGGGTTCCCGAGCACATGACCTGCGCCCGCATTCTCATCGGCGGGTCGACCTCGACGCCCATAATTTCGCCTATCTTTTCGGCTGTTTCCTTCCCTCCGACGGTACACGCGGTACAGGGCGCCTCGCCCTTGACTATCGCCTCGGCGAGCGCGGCGCATCCGCTCTTTCCGCAGCCGCCGCAGTTGGCGCCGGGAAGGACCTCCTTTATCTGTTCGATACGGGGGTCTTTTCTGACTTCAAAAAGTTTTGCGGCGACGGCGAGCGCTATGCCGAATACAAGGCCCAGCCCCGAGAAAAGCAGCGCGGGTATCAGGATATCTCTAAAACTCATTCGCGCTCTCCTCTCAGAAGCTTATTCCCGAGAATCCCGAGAAGATCATCGCGAGCAGTCCCGCGGCGATAAGCGTCAGCGGGAAGCCTCTGAAGGCGCGAGGCGGGTCGGCGAACTCCATCTTCGCGCGAACGCCTGCGAATATGACGATCGCGAGCGTAAATCCGGCTCCCGCCGCAAATCCGTAGCAGACAGACGGGATGAATCCGTAGCTCTTCTGGATATTGACAAGGCAGGCGCCGAGCACGGCGCAGTTGGTCGTTATCAGCGGCAGATAGATGCCGAGCGCCCCGTAGAGAGCCGGCACGCATTTGCGCAGAAACATCTCGAGCAGCTGCACGAGGAATGATATGACAAGTACGAAAGCGACGGTTTTCAGATACTCGAGCTTCAGCGGAACAAGTATCAGATAGTAAACCGCCCAGGTGACGGCTCCGGACACCGTCATGACGAAGGTGACGGCCATACCCATTCCGAGCGCCTTGTCGGGCTTGTCCGAGACGCCGAGGAAGGGGCAGCAGCCGTAGAACTTCGAGAATATGAAGTTCTCGGTCAGCACCGCGCCGAGCATAAGGAGCAGAAGATCGGTAAACGACATTGATACAAAATTCATTATTTCTCCTCCTGTCAGTCGCCGGCAGGCAACGGATGAAGTTTATACGTCATGCGGTTCCCGGCAGACACAGAGTCCATCAAAGCTTCGAAAGCCTCGACGCTCAGCATTCGGGGGAAGATAAAATCGATCGAACCGTCGATATCGACTCCGACGACCGGCTTTCCGTTATGAATCAAGGCACAGGCTTCAAGAAAACGTTTCATTTGCCGTCCTCCTTCTTTTCCGCGTTCTTCGTGTTTTCGGGCGGGTAGAAGTCGAGTTCGGTGTTGGCGGCGTCGGGGTCGGCGGAGCTGTCGGGCGTGTGCGGCATTCCGGCGGCAAAGGTGTTGGCGGGTATGTCCGACGCGTCCGAGACGTTCGAAAGCCGGTCG
>LXOW01171834.1_pt1 | contig 34870 bp, 24 predicted proteins | sample 1368591 | NCBI WGS metagenome assembly LXOW01 (sample SAMN04884650, study PRJNA319009) | bovine gut metagenome | isolation source: Cow rumen | host: Bos taurus | place: Italy: Legnaro (PD) | collected 2014-07-09
GTAGTATTGCCTTCGTCTGGGAAAAAAGGCCGAATTCTATTTCTCGTCCAGCAAAATAAGACACAAACAGGGCGTTGAAAACGTTGTAGGCCACCAAGATTATAAGCAACGTCTCCATCTCGTATCTTATTCCTATACAAAGAGCGACAACGAGTAGCACCTTTCGTATGAATTCTATTCTGAACACCATATCTGACCTGTTCTTTACGAGCAGGACATCCATATTAATGTCGGCAAAACAGAAGATGCCTCCTATCACACAGAGGTACTTGAAATAGTGTGCGGCTTCCTTCCATTCCGGAGACAACAGAATGTTGAAGAAATCCTCTGCCTCTATCAGGAGGAATAGCATTATCGGGGCAATGATATAGAATGCCATGCCCACTACCTTCTGACTGTATTGTCTCAGGCGCTCTGCATCTTCCTGAAATGTTGACATAACAGAATATGACACTCTGTGAATGGAATAGGATGTAGTGCCTGAGATTGTTGTCTGTATCTTATTCGGAACGGAGTAATTACCGAGTACCGTTGAGGAGTAAGCCTTACCTATAAACAGATTTGCCATATTATCGGCTATGGCTGCCAGGAGGTGACTGCCAAGCACATTGGCAGAAAACTTCAGATATTTCTTTATCGACTTCCACTCGAACGTCATTGATGGTCTCCACCTGTTAACTATCCAGAACAAGGACGTGCGTATTATTGCAAAGGATATCGACTGAGCTATTAATCCCCAAACATTTCTGTACAGCACAGATACTGCTATGCCTATTATTCCCGATATGACAACAGACACAAGTGATATACGGAAGACCTTATTGAATTCTACGTTCTTAAACAGCTGTGCCTGTTGCACGACAGTAAAAGACTGTAGCACAAGAGCAAGGAATGATACCCTTACGAGTTCTGTCAGTTGTGGTTCTTCATAGAACGCCGCAATAGCAGGTGCCGCAAAAAAGGCCGCCACATATATGAAGATTCCGAGCATGATATTGAAAAAAAACACAGAAGAGTAGTCCTCCTGTGTTACATCCTGCTCACGTATCAAAGCCTGTCCGAAACCGCTGTCAATCAATATAGCAGAGAAAGCCATGAATATCGTCATCATGCTGATGAGACCAAACTCTGAAGGCTTCAGAAACTGGGCTATCACCAGCATACACAGCATCTGTATGCCTACGGTGGAGAATCGCTCCACCATGCTCCAGAATGCACCCTTGACTGAGATATTATCCATTATTGGCTAACAGTGAAAGAAAATGGCAATAATCTATACCATTGCCTGTCTTTCTATAACTTAGAATTTCTTCCCAAACACGATGTTGATGAATGTGAGCACAAGCATCTTGGCATCAAACCACAGGGAGCGATGCTTCAGATAGTACAGGTCCAACTCAAGACGGCGCAGCATCTTCTCCATCGTGTCGGTATAGCCGTTGTAGAGGGTGGCGTAGGATGTCACACCGGGCCTCACCTGATAGAGATACACGTAGCGGGGGTCGCGCTGCATAATCTGGTCGATGTAGTATTTGCGCTCCGGCCTGGGACCGATGAAGGCCATCTCACCTTTCACCACGTTCCACAACTGGGGCAGTTCGTCAAGATGGTGAGCACGAATAAACTTGCCTACCTTTGTCATACGTGTCTCATTCTCATGCTGATAAAGGGCAGGGCCGTCCTTCTCTGCATCCACAACCATGCTGCGGAACTTATAAATGTAGAATGGTCGTCCGAAACGCCCTATGCGCTCTTGCTTGAAGATTGCAGGACCGCCATCCTCTCTCCTCACAGCAATATAGCATACCAGCATCACTGGTGAGAATACAACAAGACAAACTAAAGCTACACAGAGGTCCAAAAGCCTCTTGATGTTGCGCTCCAGTTCGTTCATGCCGTCTACGATATATTCGTCTTTGGTAGTATCCACTTTTCTATAGAATGAATATTGAAAATTGAAAATTGAATAATTGGATATTGAACGATGGGGTATATGTCGATAATCCTACTTTTTAGGTAGGGTTAAAAGAACCCACCTTTATAATCCATCCAAAGTCTGCGCTCTACGATATGCTTTCTGATATAGTCCCACACGAGGGTGAATGGACGGGACAGAGGCTCTGAAGGGAACTCCATGATGTAGCGAAGGTTGTAGAGCATCTGGCTGGAGTGAAGCCTCAGCGGTGTTTTTTGAACATTGTGTTTATAATAATGGCCCATATCACCAGCCTTGAGCATTTCATGGAGCAGTAGCTTACCTGCACTTTTGTTGGCAGGGGCGATGTCGGTATTCTTCTTCAGGCCCAGCTTTTCTGTCTCTATCCACATCAGCGCGCAGAAGAACTTATACATGCCGCAGCGGTGCAGTTCCTTGACGAATTCCTTTTTCTCCTCGTCGGTAAAGTCCTGCTTCAGCAGATAGTAATAGTCCACAGCATGACGCACTCCCACTCCCTGAGTGAAGAAATGCCTCATGGTGTGCGACAACATGAATATCAGGTTAAACGGCTTTGTGGGAGCACAGATGGTCTCTCCGCATGAAGGCAGCAGCACCCTGTTGTTGAACACCTCATCAGCATGACGCTTATAGAAGTCCTGCTGGTAATGGTTGTGCCACTTGTTGTAACAATAGGAAGGCTTATAGTGAACCTCCACATTGATGTCCTCAAAGAGATGGAAGTTCATGTGGTGATACTGAACGTTCATCGTGGGGAAAACGGTATGGACAAAGTCCACTATCTCTTTCTTCGTACCGTCAAGCCACACATCAACATCACCAGGCGACCTCGACTCCGGGTCATCATACATCTGTGCATTGCCCTGACCCTTCAGTATGCAACATCTGAAACCATTGTCCGTGAAGTATTTCATAGCTTCACAGGCACGGAGGTCTGTCTGAGCATTACGCCTCTTGATGCCCTCTGCTGCTGCATACCAGTCGGTGAGAGTGTCGACATCTATGGGAAGTTTCTCCCCTGTGCGCTCATTATACCTCTTCATCCCGGCAAAGACAACACCGTCGATGGTATTCCTCTTGCAGAAACGGAAGAACAGTTTCCAGTTCAGTCCGTCAAACACCGAGGCTGACTGACCCTCATCATCAAGACAGAAGGCTATGACCCTGAAGATTCTGTCCATTATATCGTTTGTTGAATTCATACTGAGATTGCTCTTAAAGACTGCATGGGGACACCGCACCGCCTATTGCAGCGCGACGTAACCGTCACGTGAATTGATTTCCACTCTGTTCCCATTATCTCAAACTGCACGTCAGCGCTGCTATCCAGACACTACACGCAGTCTATAATTTTGAAGGATTTGACAAATAACTGAAGGTTTTTCGTGTCGTTAGTATATTTGTCCCCCCTTTAAGAATGCAAAGTTAAGAAAAAAAAACGGCATTCCGAAGGATTTAACATATATTTACGCTTCCGGAGCGACTTTAGTAATCATAGTAATCATACAACGACCACGCTCCGAGCCATGCTCGCCTGAACTCCGCTGAAAATAAACAATGAGTGAAGAATTACACGAATTACACGATTTAAACGATTACGGAGTAATGGTATTGCAAAGCAAATTCGAGTCATTCGTGTAATTCGTGGTTGAAAAAAGAATCCGTATCCCTGTATGTTTTACTGTTCTTCTATTTCGGAGAGTTCAAGCCAGAGCATTTCCTTCTCGTCAATCTCGGCAATGAGTTCAGGGAGGCGGCGTGAGAGTTCGGTGATACGCTCGACGGTAGCCTTACCGCTACTCAGTTCTGCCTCTATCTGTGCCTTCTCTGCCGCGAGGAGTTGCAGGGCCTTGTCGGTCTCCTCAAAGAGACGACGTTCCTTGAAGGTCATCTTGCGCTTCTGACGGAGATTGGGGTCGCGTGGACCGCTGCTTTTCGTCTCGATTTTGGCTGAGACTTTGGCTTCTGCTGATTCTGAAGCGGAAGAGGCCGTCTTACTCCAGGAACGGTACTGTGTGTAGTTGCCAGGAAAGTCTTGTATCTTGCCTTCACCGTGGAAGACAAGAAGATGGTCAACGACCTTGTCCATGAAATAGCGGTCGTGACTCACCACAATGACACAACCCGGGAAGTCCTGAAGATATTCTTCCAGAATCTGGAGCGTCTGTATGTCGAGGTCGTTGGTGGGCTCGTCAAGAATAAGGAAGTTTGGATTGCGCATCAGTACGGTACACAGGTAGAGCTTACGCTTCTCACCGCCAGAGAGTTTGTATACGTAGTTGTATTGCTGATCAGGGGTGAAGAGGAAGTGCTGCAGTAGCTGCGAAGCTGAGTAATGACGTCCCTGTCCGAGATCTATATACTCTGCTATATCGCGCACTATATCAATAACTTTCTGCTGATCGTTAAACTGAAGTCCTTCCTGCGAAAAGTATCCAAAGCTGACGGTCTCACCAATATCGAAAGAGCCCTCATCGGCAGGGGTATGACCCAATAGAAGCTTGAGGAATGTTGACTTGCCTGTGCCGTTATTTCCCACAATGCCCATCTTCTCGAAACGCGAGAAGTTATAGTAGAAATGGTCGAGGATTACCTTCTCGCCATATTTCTTCGACACATAGCGGCACTCAAAGATTTTGGAGCCGATATACACGTTTGTCGACTTGAGTCTTATCTGACGCTCTTCTATGCGCTGCTTGGCCTGACGCTCCAGCTCGTAGAAGGCTTCTTCACGGTATTTCGCCTTATGGCCTCGTGCCTGAGGCTGACGTCGCATCCATTCCAACTCACGACGATAGAGGTTATTGGCGTGCTGTATATTGGCTGCAAGGGTATCGATGCGCTGCTGACGTTTCTCTATGTAATAGGAATAGGAGCCGCGATAGGTGTAGATGGTCTGGTCGGCCAGCTCGAGGATGATGCCACAGACGTTATCAAGGAAGTAACGGTCGTGGGTGACCATCAGGAGTGTTTTGTTGCCACGACGCAGAAATCCTTCCAGCCACTCTACCATCTGTAGGTCGAGGTGGTTGGTGGGCTCGTCAAGGATAAGGAAATCGGGATTGGAGATGAGCACCTGTGCCAATGCTATGCGCTTCTGCTGACCTCCACTGAGTTGCTCTACAGGCTGCTCCATATCAGTGATGCGCAGCTGGGTGAGAATCTGCTTGGCCTTCAGCTGGGCCTCATCGGTAATGTGTGTGTTTGAGAAGCAGGCTTCGAGGACTGTGGCCCCCTTTGGAAAGACGGGAGTCTGCCTGAGATAGCCCGTTCTGACTCCGTTACGGTATATTATCTGCCCCTCATCAGGACTTTCTTCTCCTGTAAGAATTGATAGGAGTGTTGACTTTCCTGTGCCGTTCTGTGCTATAAGGCCAACACGCTGCCCCTCTCCAACGCTGAATGAGATGTTGGAGAAGAGCACGCGGTCGCCGAATCGTTTTGATAGGTTTTGTATATCTATTATTGGTTGCATCGAATGTTATTCTACCGCCACTTTGCGCCCTCCTACAAGGTATATTCCCCGTGGCAGGAGGTCAAGATGCGCAGCGTTGCCCACCTTCAGCCCTTGCAGGTTATAGACGGCATCTTCGCTGGTAGCGGTTGTGTCCTTCCCTACCCCACTTACTCTCTTCACACCTGTAGTGGCGGCTTTAAGGGAGCAGAAGGTAAAGTAGGCTGGCTCTTCGTATTTGGCCGGTAAGGCATCATGAAGATAGAGGCCCGTACCAATGTTGCGCAGGGTGAAGCCTTTGCCTTCAACATACTGCACATCCCATACGGCTCCGTTCTTCATGTCTTCGCCGTTACCTGCGGTGAGTCCGAGGATGAAGCTGCACCAGCCGGTTTCTACGGGCTGCGAGTTGAGGTAGCCGGGCTTGCCCCAGATGTTGTATTCGTTGCCCAGCGGGTCGATGAGACGAAGCCTGTAGTAGTTGCGCACATCCGGGTCGGCATCGTTTTTCAGGCTCTCAAGGCGGAAATAGTAGCCAGCAACTTCATTAGTGAACACTGTGGAGAAATCATCATAGCCAAGGTTTTGAAGATTCGGACCATAGATGGCCTTGCCCTCTTGTTCATTGACGATGGCAAAGGTGCGAGTATCTATCTCTGCCACAGAGGTATAGCGTTTGCCCACTGCTGCCGTCACACCAGGCTGTGGAATGAATTCATCACTTACGGTAACGCCGGAGAGACGTTCGTATGTAGAACCATCGGTGGCGGTCACTACAGCCTTCAGCTCATAGCGGCCGGAGGCATCGGGCGTGAAGGAGCAGGTGTAGGGCTGCTGCGTGAAGCTCTGCAGGAGCGTGGTGCCTGCATAGAGGTCTATTCGTGATATTGTCTTAGTGCGCAAACGTGCCTTTACCTCTATGGAGACAGGCGTATTCTGAGTCACACGCAGGGCCGAGGGCTTGACATATACCGAGGCCTCCTTCACCATTCCGGGGAAAGGACTCTTGGCATTCTTGGCTGCAGCGGTCTGCATGTATTGACGCAGCCACGTGAGGGCTGAACGCTCCTTGCCATCACGGATAAGGCCGGAATAGCCGGCACCGTCGTTGGTCCAAGTATGACCGTAGAACCATCCCCACAGCGTCACACCGGCACAGTAGTCGGCCTCCCACATCGTGGGGATATGCTCCTTGTAGTACTTCAGCTGCTCACTGTCGCTCTGGGTGCCGATGTCGTATTCGGTGATATACATAGGCATCTTCAGCGCATTCTGCGTACTGGTCATCGAGGCTTTTAGCGTAGCCTTCGAGCAGCCGTAGAGCTCATGGGCCTGACAGCCATATGCATCGATGGGTGCTCCGGCATCGCGAAGGGTGCGCACGAGGTCTACGAACTGCGGTACGTTATGCTGCAAACTGTTGAAGTCGTTATAGACAAGGATGGCATCGGGCCAACGTTCTGCTGCCATCTCAAAAGCACGGATTATCCAGTCATAACCCGTAACGCCCTTACCGCCAAGGGCTTCTATCATCAGATAGGTCTCGCCCTGATGGCCTTCTACGGCCTCGTTGACAACGTCGATGATGGCCAGATTGGGATAGTGGGCCTTTACGGCATCCATCCAGTTCACTATTGCCTGATAACGCTCCTCAGCCGAGATGTCCCTTAGCCAACCTGGAAACTGCGAGCCCCATACCAGGGTGTGGAACTTAAAGGGGAACCCCTTCTGAGCAGCATAGTTGGCGGCTTTGTCTGAGCCCCACCAGTTGTAGCTGCCGCGAGTACCCTCAACGCTTTCCCATTTTGTGGCGTTCTCAGGCGTCACCTGATTCCAATAGTTGGAGAAGATGAAGCCTTCAAAGTCCATGTCGCTGGACCATGTTGTAGTGATGTTGCCCAGGAACTTGTCCTTGTTGGAAGAGAGCTGGGCAGAGGCCTGCGTGGCATAGAGCGTGAAGGCCATAATGCTGATTAGTAGTCTTTTTACCATTATTACATCCGATTTGATTGATTTGTTTTCGGGTGCAAAGGTACTAAGAAACTCCGAATGTGCTGGTAGGCTTTCGTATCAGATACTTTCGCGATTGTAACAATATGTTATAATTGCACTACCATCCCTTCGTCGGTAAGGGATGAATGCGGGAAAACCTCCTGTGCTTCCTTCAGCAATATCTTCTCGTCCATATAGCGCTGGCTGTAATGCCCGAGCAGCAACTGCTGTGCTTCGGCAGCCTTGGCGGTCAGGGCAGCCTCGCGGGCTGTGGAGTGGAGATACTTCTCAGCCTTATCGTGCATATCCTCCCCGTAGGTTGACTCATGATAGAGCGTGAGACGATGCTGAGGTGTCAGTTCCCTGAGCAGTTGCCCCAAGTGGGGCAAGTATGAAGTATCAGAACAATAGGCATAAGCCCTGCAAGGATCAGGAGGCGTAGTGAGTACATCGTTGGATATCGTCTCACCCTCTTCATTGACCCAGTCAAGGCCGGCACGCAGATTATTGATTTGTGAACGCGGCACATTGTGGAAGTGCAGCATCTCTGGATTGATATGCCGTTCACCAGGTTTTTCCTTGAACAGAAATCCCGCACACGGCATGCGGTGATGGAGCGGGATTGTCTCAACGGTCAGTGAGCGGTCTTCGTAAATCACCTCCTGACGCGTGGTGTCGATGGGATGGAAATGTACAGGATAGTCGAGTGTTGAGCAAAACATCCGCAACTCCATCTGCAAGAGCTCTCCATAGGCCTCGGGGGCATAGACATGCAGCGGAGCCGTACGTCCCTGCAGCCCAAAGGTGCTTATCATGCCGATGAGCCCAAGCACATGGTCACCATGAAGATGGGTGATGAAAACAGCATAAAGCTTAGAGAAACTGGTCTTGGAGCGCCGCACCTGTGTCTGGGTCCCTTCGCCGCAGTCTATCATGAAGTATTTACCCCTAATCTCTACAATCTGTGATGAGGGGTTGTGGTGCTTCGTCGGCAGAGCCGAGCCGCACCCGAGGATATGTATGTTGAAAGGCTGCAACTGGATTCGGATTAACGAATTGACGAATTAACAAATTAACGAACCCCGAATGAGGCGACTATGAAACGCTTAAGTCGTTTCAAGGAGCATCCTGAGCGGGTCAGCGAAGCTAATTAACGAATTGATCTCAGACCTGAAACTATAAAGCTGAATCATGAAACTTGATACCTGAAACTACCTAAGATCAATCACCTCTGCGTGAGGATAGTCTTTCTTGTTAAAGGTGAAGGCTGCGTCAGAGATGTTAGTCTGCTTGAAGTTGGAGATGTTGATGGTAAACCATTTGCCTTTCTGTAACATCTTCACCTGCTTGATGACGTAGTTAGCATCAATAAGGATATACATCTCGCTAATTGACTTTCCCTTGCCCACAAGATGCACCTCATTGCCACTCGCCGCTTTTGTTAGCGACATATCATAGCCTTTCTTGTAGAGGTTGAGGAAACTGTATGGGTTCATGCTCTGCTGCTGAGCAGGACGGGGCTTGGAGATATTAACCTCGTCGCTCCTGGTGTCATAGACCCACTGTGTCTTACCATCATACCACATGATGGCTCCCTCGGTACGGGCAATGAATTTGTTGCCCTTGATGGTGATTGAGCCTGTGCGGGTACCCACATTACCACCGCTGATAGAGAAATTGGCTGTTGCACCCTTGTTGATATTCACCTTTGAAGCAGCCTTGTCAAGCACCTTCCGCGCTGCTGACGAATTGTTGCCTGCTGCCGAAATGGTCAAGGCCAACAGGAACAGAAGGATAAGTGTATAGAGCGTTTTGCGCATAACTGTCAAATTAACAAATTAACAAATTAACGTGATAACGATATAACGTAAGAATTTCAATTTTCAATCTTCAATTTTCAATCAACTACATCCCAGCGTATTGAAGAGCGACTGCAGTGTGTTCTCGTCTTGTATGAGAACCTCGCGTGGTTTAGAGCCGTGTGTAGGACCTACCACACCGGCTTTCTCAAGCTGGTCCATGAGTCGGCCTGCACGGTTGTATCCTATTGAGAACTTGCGCTGTATGAGCGATGTGGAGCCACTCTGCATCGAGACGATGACACGTGCTGCTTCAGCAAAGAGCTGATCCAGATTCTCAAGGTCGGCACCATTGCCGTTCGGTGTATCATCCTCGGCATTGACTGGCTCGGGCAACTCGAATGGTCCGCCAAAACCTGGCTGGTTGGCAATAAACTCGTTGATGGCAATGACCTCCGGTGTATCAACAAAGGCACACTGCACACGCACGGGCGTACCCTTGTCAAGTATCAGCATATCACCTCGTCCTATGAGTTGGTTTGCGCCACCACCATCGAGAATGGTCTTGGAATCTATCTGTGACATCACCTTGAAAGCCATACGTCCGGGGAAGTTGGCCTTGATGGTACCGGTGACGATATTCACAGTCGGTCGCTGTGTGGCGATAATCATGTGGATACCTACGGCACGGGCCTTCTGGGCAATACGTGCGATAGGCATCTCTATCTCTTTACCCACCTGCATCATAAGGTCACCATACTCATCGATAATCACTACGATGTATGGCAGGAAGCGATGACCGTTCTCCGGATTGAGCTGACGCATCTTGAACTTGGCATTGTATTCGTCAAGCTTGCGCACATTGGCAAACTTGAGGAGGTTGTAGCGGTCGTCCATCTCCTGGCAGATGGAGTTAAGAGTCTTGACAACCTTAGTAACATCTGTGATAATGGGCTCGTCTGCATCGCTCTCTGGCGGTATCTGGGCAAGGAAATGGTTCTGCAAGGACTTATAGACGGAGAATTCTACCATCTTAGGATCTACAAGCACAAATTTCAACTCGGCAGGATGCTTCTTGTATAGCAGAGATGTGATGATGGCATTCAAACCTACTGACTTACCCTGTCCCGTTGCTCCAGCAACGAGCAGATGGGGTATCTTCGCGAGGTCTACCATATATATCTCGTTGCTGATGGTCTTGCCCAATGCCAGCGGCAGTTCCATCTTTGACTCCTGGAACTTCTTAGAGTTAAGGATGGACTCCATGCTGACTATCTGCGGCGTAGCGTTAGGCACCTCGATACCTATGGTGCCCTTGCCGGGTATTGGGGCAATGATACGTATGCCCAAAGCAGCCAGCGAGAGGGCTATGTCGTCTTCAAGGGAACGAACCTTCGAAATCTTGATGCCAGGAGCAAGTGTTATCTCATAGAGGGTGATGGTAGGACCTACGGTAGCCTTGATGCTCGATACCTGAACGCCGAAGTTACTGAGAACCTCTACGATACGGTTCTTATTGGCTGTCTGCTCCTCTACATCGATGAACGACTTGCCATCAGAATCATATTTTTTCAGAAGGTCAAGCGTTGGATACTTGTATCGTGACAGCTCGGCCTTGGGGTCGAACGGCGTCACCTCCTTGTCGGCAACGAGGCTCTTCCCGGCTGGACTCTCCTCGCTATCTCCCTGTTCTATGGCAAAATCAACGTCTGCGGCCTTGTCAGCGGAAGGTTTCCTAACAGAAGATGGACCTGCATCATAACCAGTATCGTGAACCACAACCTTATCGTTGTCAAATGTGACAGTCTGCTCAGACGGGTCGTCGTAAACCATTGCAGGCTCTTCGGAAGATGGCACCTCCAGTTTCTCGCCATCCTTACCAATATTGGAGATGGTGAACTTCACCTTATTGGTGAGATAACCGATGGGGTTGAGAATGTTACGTATGACGGTGATGGTCTCTGACGTTATATAAGTAAGGAAGAATATAGCCGTCAGCGCCAAAACCGCCGTCAGTCCCGGAGGTCCTACGATATTCTCAAGATACTGACATATGAACTGTCCATGTCCGCCACCAGCATTGAACACCAGATCGTCGAACATAGGATTGATGAATTTTGCAAAGAAGATGCTGCTCCATATCATGATAATCATCATGGAGAAGAACCATTTCCACAAGTTCAGCTTGTATACCCCCATGAACGCCAGGGAGCTGACGACGAAGAACAGCGGCACCATGAATGCCGGTATGCCAAAGCACATCGACACGAGGAAATGGCTGATGTATGCCCCCCATGAGCCGCAATAGTTGCTGAATTCATGGCCGCTGTTGGTAAAATCCCCAGGGAGGGGATGCATCACAAGACTCTGGTCTTCAGCAGCGGTATTGAAATAGGATATCAGACACGTTATGATAAATATGGACAATGCAAGCAACGTTATCCCGACGGTAAAATTCGTCTTGTCGTTAGCGAATATATTGCTGAATCCTACGGCACTGGCGTAGGATGTCTTTTTCGTTGGTTTGCCCGACTTTGAAACCTTCTTTTTGGTCATTATGATTCGAAGTATTAATGCGTTATGAAAATGTGGGCATCACAGGTATGCCGATTTAGCATGCAAAAGTAATAAAATCTCCCGAAACTTGCAAAGTGGGATTGCGAAAAATAACCAAATTAAACGTTTTTTGTTACTTTGAAATAAAAAAAGGAATGAAACTATTGTCAATTCAGAAAAAAAGGTGTAACTTTACGCTCAAATTTGTGTCACCCCCATACGACATGCTACTGACCTCACTCTGCAGCCGCATGGGGAATGAAGATTAAAATACAACGTCTAACTAATAAACAATAAAATGGCCAACTTGAAAACATTTTTCGGAATTGCAATGGGTGCTATAGCACTACTTTCTGCCTGCGGTGGAGCCGGAGAGGCTTCTTCAGAACTGAAGAGCGGTCTCAATCCAGCCGCTTTCGACACTATCATCAACGATAAACAGGTGAAGCTCTACACCCTGAAGAATGCCAACGGCATGGAGGTGTGCATCACCAACTATGGAGCCCGCGTAGTGTCGCTCGTAGTACCTGACAAAGACGGCAAGCCCACCGATGTGGTGCTGGGCTTCGACAATATCCACCAGTATGCCGACACGCTTAACAGCCCCAGCGACTACGGCTCTTCCGTAGGCAGATATGCCAACCGTATCGCCGGAGGAAAGTTCTCCCTTAACGGCACCTCTTATCAGCTGAAGCAGAATGACAACGCCAACTGCCTGCATGGCGGAGGCACTACGGGCTGGATGAACCAGGTTTACGATGCAGTGCAGGAGGGTGACTCTATCCTCAAGCTGACCATCGTGGCCGAAGACGGTGAGAACGGCTTCCCCGGCACCGTCACTGCAGTTACGACATATAAGGTGACAGCCGACAACACCCTGGACATCACCTGGAGCGCAACGACCGATAAGGAAACAATCATCAACCAGACAAATCACAACTACTACAACCTGAATGGTGAACTTGACAAGGAAGGTACTGACATGGTGCTCTTCATCGACGCCGACAACTTCACACCATCCAACAAGGAGTATATCCCCACGGGAGAAGTGAGAAGCGTTGAAGGCACACCAATGGACTTCCGTGAGCCACACGCCATTGGCGACAGCATCGACTCACAGTACGACCAGGTGCAGAATGCCGGAGGCTTCGACCACAACTGGTGCCTCAACACATACAAGGAGGGTAAGGGAGACGACACAAAGGTGTGTGCTTCGCTCTATTCTCCCAAGACAGGCATCTTCATGGAGATGTTCACCAACGAGCCCGGCGTGCAGTTCTATTCTGCCAACTTCCAGGGCGTGGGCAAAGACAAGGACATCGTCAGAAAGCATGGCCTGAAGTATCCAAAGCACGTCAGCGTATGCCTTGAGAGCCAGAAGTATCCTGACTCCCCCAACAAGAAGGACTGGGTACAGCCCACTCTAAAGCCCGGCGAGACATACTATAGCCGTGCCGCTTACAAGTTCTCTGTGAAATAACATGAACAGCCTTCCCTGCACCCTATATATACATAAGGTGTAGGGAAAGCTTGTTTACGTAAGCATCATTACTTTTACAAGACAATCAACTAACTAACTTAACAATAAAACAATGAGCATAATTGAAGCGCTACAAAACAATGGCTTCGCAACCATTGACTATCTTGTATTTATCGTTTACATCATCATCCTCGTCAGCTTAGGTGTATTCCTGAGTCGCGGAAAGAAAGGCGAGGAGAAATCATCTACTGACTACTTCCTTGCAGGCAACACCCTCACATGGTGGGCCGTGGGTGCCTCATTGATAGCAGCCAACATCTCTGCCGAGCAGTTTATCGGCATGTCTGGCTCAGCCTTCAACTCTGGTATCGCTATGGCGGCCTATGAGCTGATGGCAGCAGCAACGCTGATAGTAGTGGGTAAATTCCTGCTGCCTCTGATGATTGAGAAGAAGGTGTTCACCATCCCGCAGTTCCTGCGCGACCGTTACAACGACGGCGTGGGACTCAGCTTCTCTATCTTCTGGCTGTTCCTCTATGTCTTCATCAACCTCACCTCTGTAGCATGGCTCGGAGCACTCGCCATCAAGCAGATCCTCGGACTGCCCGCAACAATGGGCACTCTGGCAGGCATGCAGGTGGACTTCACGCTTCTGACCATCATCCTCATCCTCTTCCTCATTGCAGGTCTGTACTCTATCTATGGCGGCCTGGCATCAGTGGCATGGACCGATGTGATGCAGGTGACATTCCTCGTTGGCGGTGGTCTCATCACGGCTTACGCTGCACTGAGCGTTATTGGTTCTGAACTGCATATCGACGGAGGCGCATTGGGAGCTTTCTCTGAGATTTATTCACACTTGGGAAGCATAGAAGGTGACGAACACTTCAGTCTTGTCGTGGAGCGTAATACCGAGATTTATCCTGACATCGACGGTATAATCAACTCTACAGGTGAAGTGCTCAAGACCCAGCCAGGAGCCGATCCTTATTTCGACATTCCAGGTATCGTGGTTATCGTAGGTGCCCTGTGGCTCACCAACCTCGGCTACTGGGGCTTCAACCAGTATATCATCCAGAAGGGTCTTGCTGCCAAGTCTCTTGCAGAAGCCAAGAAGGGTATGATCTTCGCTGCATTCCTTAAGATCCTCATCCCATTCATCGTTTGTATTCCTGGCGTTTGTGCATTCTACATCATGCACGGCACATACAACGGCGTTCCAGTTATTGACCAGCTGCCTCACCTCGCTGGTTCAATCGATCGTTCCGATGATGCTTATCCATACCTCATCCGTAACTTCACACCGGTATTCGTGAAGGGTCTCTCATTTGCTGCCCTCGCTGCTGCCGTTATCTCTTCTCTGGCATCAATGTTCAACAGTACCTCCACCATCTTCACGATGGATATCTACAAGCACTATCTGGACAAGAACGCCTCCGAGAAGAAACTCGTGAACGTTGGTCGCATGACCTCTGTCTGCGCCCTGCTGATGGCTCTCGTTGCCGTCTATCCTATCATGGGCGGTGCTGACCAGGCCTTCCAGGTTATCCAGGAGTATTCCGGCTTCGTATACCCAGGTATCGTGGTAATCTTCGGTCTCGGACTGTTGTGGAAGCGTGCCAGCGGTACTGCTGCCGTCGTTACGGCTATCGGTACCTTCGCATTCTCAATACTCTTCAAGTTCCTCCTGCCAGACGTGCCATTCCTCCTGCGCATGGGTTATGTATTCTTCTGCCTCGTGACGCTGTTCTTCGGCATCTCATTCATGTCTAAGAACACCAAGCCAGCAGAGGAGCTGCCAGAGAAGACAAAGCGCGTGCTCTATAAGTATGCACATATCTCTCTCGGTCTGGCATTCGCTTGCTTCGTGCTGGGTCTCCAGTGCTTCCTCAGCGAGCAGTTCCGTGAGCTCGGCTTCGAGGCATTCTTCTTCATGGCAGCAATGCTGTTCTGCATCTACCTCTATCTGCTGAGCAATGCAAGAGACAAGGTGGAGGACGTGAAGTCTATCGGTGTAGACATCAATATCTTCAAGACCGACCGCACATTCAACATCGGCGCTGCAGGCGTAATCATCATCCTCGTAATACTCTATTGGGTACTTTGGTAATAATATATTAATAAGGTGTACATTGCATGCTTAGGGAACACCTGCATGCATTGTACACCATTTAGTTTTTTTAATCCTTCAAAGCAAATTAGAATACCACACCTTAAATCAAAAGCATTATGTTAGAAGAACTTAAGCAGAAAGTATTCAAAGCAAACCTTGACCTCGTAGAGCAAGGGCTCGTAATATTCACCTGGGGCAACGTTTCTGGTATTGACCGCGAGAAAGGTCTGGTGGTCATCAAGCCCTCTGGGGTATCTTACAATACCATGAAGGTAGATGACATGGTGGTAGTAGACCTTGAGACTGGAAATGTTGTGGAAGGCAACCTTAACCCTTCGTCAGACACTCCCACACACCTTGTATTGTACAAGGCTTTCCCAAACATCCAGGGTGTAGTACACACCCACTCCACCTATGCCACAGCCTTTGCACAGGCTGGACAGGACATTCCCAATATCGGTACTACTCACGCCGACTATTTCTATAAGGCCATACCCTGCACCCGCGACATGACAAAGGAAGAGGTAGAGGGACAGTATGAGCTTGAAACGGGTAATGTCATCGTTGACGAAATCCTCAACATACGCAAGATAAACCCCGACCACACACCTGCCGTGCTGGTGAAGAACCACGGTCCTTTCTCATGGGGCACCTCACCCGACAATGCCGTCTATAATGCAAAAGTTATGGAGCAGTGTGCCAAGATGGCCTTTGTCAGTTTCTCCGTCAATCCTCTGACAACGATGAATCCACTCCTTGTTGAGAAACATTACAGCCGCAAGCACGGACCAAACGCATATTACGGACAGAAGGGACAAAAACACTAATAGAATAGTTGCATAGCAAACTGTCCAATCCAATAACTGAGAATCATCTAATTGTCAAACAGATAAACAGAAAAAACAGAAGAATCAAAACTATGTATAAGGATTTAGAACTTTGGTGGGTAACGGGAGCCCAGCTGCTTTATGGCGGCGAGACTGTAAAGATAGTTGACGGTCACTCAAAAGAAATGGTTGACGGTCTGAACAATAGCGGTATCATCCCTATAAAAGTAATTTATAAGGGTACCGCCAACTCCTCTGCCCAGGTAGAGGACGTGATGAAAGCCGCCAACAACGACAGCAAGTGCTGCGGCATCATCACATGGATGCACACCTTCTCTCCTGCCAAGATGTGGATAAAGGGTCTGCAGGCTCTGCAGAAACCACTGCTACATTTCCACACCCAGTATAATGCCGAGATACCCTGGGACACAATGGACATGGACTTCATGAACCTTAACCAGAGTGCCCACGGCGACATTGAGTTCGGCCACATCTGCAGCCGTATGCGTGTGCCTCGCAAGGTGGTCGTTGGCTACTGGAAGAGCGAGGAGGCACAGAAGAAGATTGCTGTTTGGGCACGTGTGGCTGCCGGTATTGCCGATGCCCACAATGTGCGTTGCCTTATGTTCGGCATGAATATGAACAACGTGGCCGTTACCGATGGTGACCGCGTAGAGTTCGAGCAGCGACTGGGATACCATGTGGACTATTATCCCGTATCATCGCTGATGAACTATTTCAAGAAGGTCACTGATGCTGAGACCGATGCCTTAGTGGAAGAGTATAAGAAACAGTATACCATCAAGATTGATGAGTCTGGCGAGACTGTCTACTGGGAGAAGGTAAGGAATGCCGCCAAGGCCGAGATAGCCCTTCGCAAGGTTCTTGCCGATGAAGGCGCCACAGCCTTTACTACCAATTTCGACGACCTCGGCGATGCTGACATCAACGATCCAAACTTCGTAGGCTTCGACCAGATTCCTGGCCTTGCCTCTCAGCGTCTTATGGCAGAGGGCATAGGCTTTGGCGCCGAGGGCGACTGGAAGACTGCCTGCCTCTATCGCACGTTGTGGGTAATACAGCAGGGAATGCCCAAGGGATGCTCATTCCTTGAGGACTACACCCTTAACTTCGCTGGTGACCAAAGTTCTATCCTTCAGTCACACATGCTGGAGGTTTGTCCGCTCATCGCCGTTGACAAGCCAACATTGGAGGTACACTTCCTCGGCATCGGCATACGCAAGCAGCAGACAGCACGTCTTGTCTTCACGTCGAAGGTAGGCCCTGGCATCAAAGCCACCGTAGTAGACCTCGGTAATCGCTTCCGCCTCATCACGCAGGAAGTGGAGTGCATCGAACCTAAGCCCATGCCTAACCTCCCCGTAGCATCTGCACTGTGGGTACCAATGCCTACATTCGAGATAGGTGCAGCAGCATGGATACTGGCAGGAGGCACACACCATAGCGCCTTCTCCTACGACATCGATGCTGAATACTGGGAAGACTTTGCTGAGATCCTTGGCTTAGAGTATGTTCAGATTAACAAGAACACCACCATCAGCGAGTTCAAGAAGGAACTTCAGAACAATGAACTGTACTACATGCTCAGTAAGGCTCTGAAGTAATGCATAATTCGTAATTCTTAATGCACACTTTTTTTAATTATGACTGCAAAAGAAACTATCATATCAGGTAAGGCCGTACTGGGAATAGAGTTCGGTTCTACTCGAATCAAGGCTGTCCTCATTGATACCGACAACAAACCCATCGCCCAGGGAAGCCACACATGGGAGAACCAGCTCGTTGACGGTCTCTGGACCTATAGCACGGAGGCAATATGGTATGGCCTTCAGGACTGTTATGCCGACCTCCGCAAGAACGTGCTTGAACAATACGAGATAGAGATTGAGGCACTTGCGGCCATTGGCATCAGCGCCATGATGCATGGCTACCTGCCCTTCAAAGGCAACGAAATCCTCGTGCCCTTCCGTACGTGGCGCAACACCAATACCAGCAAGGCTGCCGCAGCCCTGTCCGAGTTGTTCAACTATAACATTCCGCTGCGCTGGTCTATCTCACATCTCTATCAGGCCATCCTCGACAATGAGGAACACGTGACCGACATAGAGTTCCTCACCACCCTCGCCGGCTACATCCACTGGCAACTGACGGGACAGAAAGTACTGGGCGTGGGCGATGCCTCAGGCATGATACCCGTTGACCCAGCCACGAAGACCTACGACGCCGAGATGGTGAGGAAATTCGATGAGCTGATAGCACCCAAAGGCCTGGCATGGAAACTGCTCGATATCCTTCCAAAGTCACTCAATGCAGGCGAGAACGCCGGTTTCCTAACTCCTGAGGGTGCCAAGCGCCTTGACGTGTCAGGACATCTGAAGCCAGGCATCCCGCTGTGTCCTCCCGAGGGCGATGCCGGTACGGGCATGGTAGCCACGAATGCCGTAAAGGTACGCACGGGTAACGTTAGCGCAGGCACGTCGTCATTCTCCATGATCGTTCTAGAGAAACCACTGTCAAAGCCCTATGAGGTGCTCGACATGGTGACCACCCCCGATGGTTCCCTCGTAGCTATGGTGCATTGCAACAACTGTACCTCTGACATCAACGCCTGGGTGAAAGTGCTCAAGGAGTATGCAGAACTTTTGGGTGTGGAACAGAACACCGGAGAACTCTACACACGTCTCTTCGAGATAGCTGCAAAGGGCGATCCTGACTGCGGTGGCCTCGTATCGTTCAACTACATCTCAGGCGAGCCCGTTACGGGATGTATGGACGGCAGACCCCTCATCGTGCGTTCAGCCAACGATAAGCTCACTCTTGCAAACTTCATGCGTGCACACCTCTATGGTGCTATCGCAGTACTGAAATTCGGCAATGACATACTGCTTAAGGATGAGCATGTGAAGATAGACCGCCTCACGGGGCACGGAGGCTATTTCACCACACCTAAGGTGGGACAGTCCATGCTGGCCGCTGCACTCAATTCTCCTATCACCGTCATGGAAACAGCCGGTGAGGGCGGAGCATGGGGCATAGCGCTGCTTGCTGCATTCGTGGTGAACGACCAAAAGGACATGTCGCTTGCCGACTGGCTCGACAATGTTGTCTTCGCAGGCAATAGCGGCATCACCATAGAGCCTACCGCTGCCGACGTAGAAGGTTTCAACAGATACCTTGAAAACTACAAGGCATGCCTCCCAATAGAAAAGGCAGCAATAGAAAACAAGGGAAATTAAAAATTTAACAAAGAACACCTATGGCTCGATATGTAATAGGAATGGACTACGGCACCGATAAGGTCAGCACCATCGTTGTCAATGCCGACACAGGCGAGAATGTGGCTATGAGCGAGATGGAATACCCTCGCTGGAAGCAGGGTCTCTATTGCAATGCAAAGATCAACCAGTGGCGCCATCATCCCTTGGACTACATCGAAGTGCTTGAAGGCAGCATCAAGGATGTGCTGTCCTTCTGCGCCCCCAATGTAGTGAACAATATCGTGGCCATAGGTATTGACACTACAGGCTCCACGCCGGTCTTTGTCGACAAGACGGCAACACCGCTGTCGCTCTATCCGGAATTCTCCGAGAACCCCAACGCTATGCTTCTCCTTTGGAAGGACCACACCTCCATTGCTGAGGCAACAGAGATAACGGAGGCATGTAAGGCAGCAGACGTGGACTACACAAAGTATGTTGGCGGCACCTACTCAGCAGAGTGGTTCTGGGCCAAGGCCATCCACGTGCTTCGCAACGACGAGGCCGTCACCTCCAAGGCTCAGGCCATCATAGAATGCTGCGAATGGCTTCCTGCCATGCTCACCGGTGTCACCGACATCAAACAGGTCATCCACAGCCGATGTGCCCTGGGCCATAAGGCCATGTGGCATGAAGAGTGGAACGGCATGCCTCCTGAGTCATTCCTTCTGGGACTGGAGCCTAAGCTGTCAAACATCATGGATAAGTTCTCAGGCAAGGTGCTCACAGCCGACAAGTCCGTAGGCATCATCAGTCCTGAATGGTCGCAGCGCTTAGGCTTGCCTGGAAACGTAAGGATTGCGGGCGGTGCCTACAACAGCCACCTCGGAGCCGTTGGTGCCGGTGTTATCGAGAACACCATGGTAACGCTGCTGGGCAAGTCCACCTGCAACATCATGATTGCCAGCAAAGAAAAGATTGGCGACAAATGCATCGATGGCATCTGCGGACAGGTCGACGGTTCCGTCATCCCTGGCATGATAGGCCTTGAGGCCGGACAGTCAAGCTATGGCGATGTCTATGAAATGTTTACCCGTCTGATGCGCTTCCCGCTTGATAAGATGATAATACCAACGCTGAAGGACTACCTCCCGGAGGAACAGCTGAACAAGATTGTTGACGAGGCATGTATGAATACCATCAGCAAGTTGTGCGAAGAAGCAGAGAAACTCCCTCTCTCAGAGAACGACATGGTGGCCACAGACTGGTTCAACGGTCGCCGAAGCCCCAATGCCAACTCGTTCCTCAAGGGTACCGTTACGGGCTATGAGCTGAGCACCTCGGCACCTCAGATCTTCAAGGCTCTCGTGGAGGGGACAGCCTTCGGAGCAAAGGCCATCATAGAGAAGTTTGAGACACAGGATATTCCTGTCAACGATGTCATCATCGTGGGACGCTACACCATGAAGTCCAGCTTCATCATCCAGACCCTGTGCGACATCATCAACAAGCCCGTCAAGGTCATCAACAGCGACTACGTATGCTCCCTCGGCTCAGCCATGATAGCCGCTACGGCTGCAGGAGTATATGAGAAAGTGGAGAAGGCTATTGAGGCCATGAACGCGGGATTCTCCAGGCAGCTCATGCCCATTGCAGAGAATACTGCCGTATACAACGAACTTTATAAGACTTATACGAGATTAGGTAAATTCACAGAAGATTACATCTATAATAAAAAATTGAATTAAGTATGGCAAATGACATCAAAGTATTAAACCATGCAGCAGACAACATTCGTATCCTTGCTGCTGCTGCCGTTGAGAAAGCCAAGTCTGGACATCCTGGCGGTGCCATGGGTGGAGCAGATTTCATCAATGTACTCTATTCTGAGTACCTGCAGTATGACCCCAAGAACCCTTCATGGGTAGGCCGCGACCGTTTCTTCCTTGACCCAGGTCACATGGCTCCCATGCTCTATTCACAACTCTGTCTGGCAGGCAAGTTCACCCTTGACGAGCTGGCTCAGCTGCGTCAGTGGGGCTCACCCACTACGGGACACCCTGAGTTTGAGATAGCACGCGGCATAGAGAACACCTCCGGTCCTCTCGGACAGGGTCACGTCTATGCAATCGGTGCTGCTATAGCTGCTAAGTTCCTCGCTGAGCATACCGGCAACCCTACCTTCAAGAAGGAGACCATCTATGCCTATATCTCCGATGGTGGCGTTCAGGAAGAGATCTCACAGGGTGGTGCACGTATCGCTGCCGTGCTGGGTCTTGACAACCTCATCATGTTCTATGACTCCAACGACATTCAGCTCTCTACCGAGACGAAGGACGTGATGACCGAAGACACCGCAGCAAAATACAAGGCTCTGGGCTGGAAGGTGCTTGAGATTAACGGTAACGATGCCGCTCAGATCCGCAAGGCTATCGAAGAGGCCAAGGCCGTAAAGGGACAGCCCACGCTCATCATCGGTAAGTGTATCATGGGTAAGGGTGCCCTGAAGGAGGACGGCTCTTCCTATGAGGCTAACTGCAAGACCCACGGTGCCCCTCTCGGTGGCGGTGCCTTCGTCAATACCGTAAAGAACCTTGGTGGCGACCCGGAGAACCCCTTCCAGATTTTCGACGATGTGAAGGAGCTCTATGCCAACCGTGCAAAGGAGCTGGAGGCCATCTGCGCAGAGCGCTATGCCGAGGAGAAGGCATGGGCTGCTGCTAATCCTGAGAAGGCCTCACAGGTGGAGGACTGGTTCAGCGGCAAGGCACCTCAGATAGACTGGACAAAGGTTTCACAGAAGGCCAACGACGCCACACGAAGCGCTTCGGCAGCATGTCTGAGCGCTCTGGCAGAGCAGGTGCCAAACATGATTTGCGCCTCAGCCGACCTCTCTAATTCCGATAAGACCGACGGCTTCCTCAAGAAGACACGCGCCCTGACCAAGGACGACTTCGGCGGTGCATTCTTCCAGGCCGGTGTGGCTGAGCTCACCATGGCTTGCTGCTGTATCGGTATGGCACTGCACGGCGGTGTGATACCTGCCTGCGGCACATTCTTCGTCTTCTCCGACTATATGAAGCCAGCAGTTCGTATGGCTGCCCTCATGGAGCTGCCCGTGAAGTTCATCTGGACCCACGATGCATTCCGCGTAGGTGAGGACGGTCCTACCCATGAGCCAGTAGAGCAGGAGGCACAGATACGCCTTATGGAGAAGCTCCACAACCACAGCGGCAAGCCATCAGTACTCGTGCTGCGTCCTGCTGAGGCCAAGGAGACCACAGAGGCTTGGCGACTCGCTATGGACAATATGTCCACTCCTACTGCCCTCATCTTCTCTCGTCAGAACATCAACGACCTGCCAGAGGGCAACGACTACTCTCAGGTAGCAAAGGGAGCATACATCGTGGCTGGCTCTGATGCCAACCCCGACGTGATCTGTGTGGCATCAGGCTCAGAGGTGTCTACCCTCGTTGCCGGAGCAGAGCTGTTGCGCAAGGATGGCATCAAGGTGCGCATCGTATCAGTACCTTCTGAGGGGCTCTTCCGCGAGCAGCCAGTGGAGTATCAGCAGAGCGTAGTGCCTGCAGGCTCCAAGGTATTCGGCATGACAGCAGGTCTGCCAGTCAATCTGCAGGCATTCCTTATCGGCGCCGACTCCAAGTCGAAGATTTGGGGTCTGGAGAGCTTCGGCTTCTCTGCTCCTTACAAGGTGCTCGACGAGAAATTGGGCTATACCGCAGAGAATGTCTACGAGCAGGTTAAGTCAATTCTGTAATTCACATTAACTTGGCACGTCTCCCGAAACACCGTCTTCGGGGGCGTAGCCGTCGATATCACAAAAAACATGGAAAAGAAGAAAATCATCGGTATCGCCTGCGACCATGCAGGGTACCCACTCAAGCAGTTCGTTCTCCAGTATCTTGAGGAGAAAGGTATAGAATATAAGGATTTCGGAACGTATAGCGACCGTCCTTGTGACTATCCTGATTTTGCCCATCCTCTGGCAGAAGATATAGAGTCAGGCGTCGTCTCTTGCGGCATCGGCATCTGCGGCTCCGGCGAGGGAATGGCCATCACCCTTAACAAGCACCACGGTGTGAGAGCCGGCCTGGCATGGAACACGGAGATAGCCCATCTCATCCGCCAGCACAACAATTCCAACTGTCTGGTGCTCCCTGGACGTTTCATAACAAACCGCGAGGCAGCAGCTATCATCGACGAATTCTTCAAGACACCGTTTGAGGCTGGACGCCACCAGCTACGCATCGACAAGATCTAAAAACAAGTCGTTGACAATGTCTAAAACAAGTCGTTGACAGCATCTATAACAAAGAAAGCAGGCTTCAGGCCTGCTTTCTTTCGTTATTTATTCCCGTTACCTCTGCAACTCCAGCTGCAGTTCCTGCTGCATATTGCGGAATAGCGAGTCATGCTCCATTAGTGAGTGTAGGAACTCCTCTGGCGTTATGGTGGTCTTCGCATCAATGGTGCTTTCATCGAGCACGAAGTTTAGTGTCAGCTGCCAGTTTCTCAGCCTGTCGGCCATCTCGGCCTGTAGCTTATTGCGGCTTTTGTTCATATCGTTAAGTAGAAACTGGTTCTCCACTGCTCCCACAATCTGGGGAAATTTCGAAATACTCAGCCTGACGTTCTTCATGCGCTGAGCCATGGAAAGGAGTCCCTTGTCCTGCATCATACTATTGATGATATATAGCCACTCCCTCTTCGCATCCTCAATGGTGAAGGGTCTGCTCTCGGTGGTATTGGCAACAATCACGTCCTCGCCCCGATGCCGACGTTCCTGTTCCATTTCTCTCGCACCCCTGAACGAGAAACCCACATTCTTTAGTCTCAGAGGCGTCGCATTGCGGCCAGCCTGGGGGGATGTGGCAGTTGTTGTAGCTGTGATGGCATTGTCCACCATTGCTGCTGGTGCCATCGTGTTGCTGCCATTAGCGGCGACGGTGCCCTGCGGGGCTGCTGACGGTCTTGCTGCGACCATCAGTTCTTCAAACAGTTTCTTTAGTCTCTTGCAGGGCCGGGGCCCCGAACCGTCATCGTCGTCATCAGCCTGCGTAATCTGAGCTACCTCTATCAGCGTCAGCTCCACCAACAGTCGTTTATTGCTGCTCATCCTGTATCCCTGGTCGCAACGGTTCAGGACCTTCAGGGTTCGATACAGGAACCGTGGCTGACACCTCTTGGCCTGTTCAGCATAGTGCAGCCGTCCCTTTTCGCTGGTCTCAATGAGTTGCGTTGTCTGAGGGTCAACGGCCATGAGCACATTCCTCACGTGCGATGCCAGCCCGTTGATGAGATGTCCGCCATCGAAGCCGCGCGAAAGGATGTCGTTCACAATCATCATGATGTCGGCAGACTTGTTCTGCAGAGCGAGGTCGATGATGTTGAAATAATTCTCCGCATCCAGCACGTTCAGGTCCTCAAGCACTTTCTCGTAAGTCAGGTTACCCTGACAGAACGATGCCGCCTGATCGAAGATTGACAGAGCATCGCGCATGCCACCGTCAGCCTTCTCAGCAATAACGTTCAGTGCTGTCTCCTCGTAGGTTATGCCCTCCTGTTCTGCCACGTGTTTGAGGTGACCCACTATGTTCGCCACCGTCATCCTCTCAAAATCATAAATCTGACATCGCGACAGGATGGTAGGCAGAATCTTGTGTTTCTCCGTCGTAGCGAGAATAAACACCACATGGGCAGGTGGTTCCTCCAGCGTCTTAAGGAAGGCATTGAAGGCCTGTGTGGAGAGCATGTGCACCTCGTCGATGATGAACACCTTGTATCGTCCCGTCTGTGGAGGTATATGCGTCTGTTCCATCAGGGCCTTGATATGCTCCACGCCATTGTTGGAGGCCGCGTCGAGTTCAAAGATATTCAGCGAGCGTCCCTCGTCGAAAGCCTTGCAGCTCTCACACTCTCCACAGGCATCACCCTCCGGCGTGAGGTTAGTGCAGTTTATCACCTTGGCAAAGATACGCGCACAGGTGGTCTTCCCCACCCCACGAGGCCCGCAGAAGAGATATGCATGAGCCAGTTTTCCCTGCCTGACAGCATTCTTGAGCGTAGTGGTTAGAGAACTCTGTCCCACGACAGAGTCGAATGTCATAGGACGGTATTTTCGTGCTGATACAATATATTCCATTCTTTAATAGCTGGTGGTTGTTTGGGGAGGTTACAGGTATTGCGCGGTGAAGGCGTCAATCTGTCGCTGGCCTTTTTCGGTGCAGATGCCGCGTATTACTACTCCGAGGAAGTTGACGAAGAGCTCGCGATACGTCAGTTTCTGGTAATCCTTACTGCGCTGGATCATCTCCATAGCTCCGCTGACGATGCTATGGAAGACGCTGTAGTTGATGTAGCTGAGGAAATATCCCTGGTCAACGCCCTTCTGGAAGAACTCGTTTGACCGTTTGGATTGTTTCTTTAGGTTTTTCATGAAAGCCTCAGAGACAGCCGGATAGCGCTTGAGGTCTATGAAGAAGCGCATGTTGGTGGTGATGGAGAAGTTGAGCTGCATGCGCAATGCCTCCAGCATTACGTCGAAGGCAGAGTCGTGGGTGGATGCATAGTCGTTGATATAGTCTATACGATCCTGAAGAATATCGCCAAGCACAGCAAGGAGTATCTCTTCCTTGGTACTGTATATCTCGTATATGGTGCGCTTTGAGATGTTGAGGTTCTTGGCGATGTCATCCATCCTGACAGCCCGCACACCATATTTACAGAAACACCTGCGTGCCTCTGCAAGTATGGCGGGTTTATAGGCTGACTTATTCACAATGTTAGGGATGAGTTCTGTATAATTGGGCTCTCAGCAAACCTGCTTTAGAATGGCAGGTCTTCGTTTGAAGTGTCCTGTTCCTGTGCTATGGGTGCTGTCACAGGTGCCGCTACTGGTGCTGCTGTTCCCTCTGGCACTGGTGATACGGGTGGATTGACGCCAGCGGGCTGTGTCACTGGTGCTGCCACGGGCTGACTGAGGTCTGCAGGACGCACGTCGAAAGCACGGATGGAGTTATACCAGCGTCCGTTATATTCGCGGGCATCAATATCAAAGGCCACGTTGACAACCTGTCCTACCTGTATATTGAAGCGCTGAAGGCGGTCTGCGCCAAAGACGTCGAATACCATCTTGCGAGGATACTGCGAGTCGAGTGTCTCAAGCACGAATTCCTGTACTTTCCATTCTCCACGCTGGCTGGTGCCACTGCGCTCGGGGAGCGCTGCAATAATCTTGCCTTGTAATTCCATTTTCTGTCTGTTATGTATAAAAATAGGTAAATAATTATTCGTATTTCGATGCGAAATTACAAAAAATGTTGCAAAAGCGGAAACTTTTTCACGTTTTTTTTGCTCATCTTAGGTGATTTTTGTATTTTTGCATAAAGAAACGGACGTGTGGCCATACAAAGCCGGGGGTAGCACTCTTTATCAGGAATGCGTCCCGCTTCGCAGCAGCGCAGGTGCACTGCGTAGGTCTCAAGGCTGCTTCGTCTTTTTCTGAAACTCTAAAGGTGGGTTCTATTAATTAGCTTTGGCAGATTTTTGATTTTGTTTCGAGTGCAGAGTGGCAGTTCCTTGAAGGAACATAGCGGGCTATGCGACTGAGAGAAAGATGCGATTTAGCGAGAGCAGAGCCAAGCTTGCTTGGACTATGCCGAGCGTGAGCATCTTATCTAACTGACAGTATGCACCGAAAGAAAACAAAAAGATGNNAACTAAACACTACGGTGGGAATTAATAGTTCCGCTCGCGCCTGAGCACCTACGGAGCGCAAGTTCCGCTCGCGCCTGAGCTTCAGCGAAGAACCCACCTAAACAATATTAATAAAGTATATAGCGATGAGATTTACTCTTTCTTCCTCCACTCTTGGCAGCAAGCTGGGCACGCTTGCTAAGGTTATCAATTCAAAGAATTCACTCTCCATCCTTGACTGCTTCCTCTTTGAGGTGGGCAATGGGGTGCTGACGCTTACCACGAGCGATAATTCTAACATGATGAACTGCCTCATCCCCCTCTACGAATGTGAGGGCGAGGGAAAATTCTGCCTTACAAGCCGCTTCATCCTCAATGCGATGAAGGACCTGCCCGAGCAGCCCCTGACCTTTGAGGTAGACCAGGACATGAACAACATACGCATACAGTACCAAGGCGGTGCCTTCAAGCTGGCCGCACAGAATGCCGACGAATATCCCCGCATGCGTATGTTGGAGGGTAACTATACCGAGACATCGCTCACCGCCGGTGCCCTTGCAGCCAACATCCAGCGCACTCTCTTCGCTACGGCCAATGATGAGCTGCGCATCGTGATGAACGGTATATTCTTCGACCTGCGCGAAGACTCTATGAATATCGTTGCCAGCGACGGCCATAAGATGGTTCGCAATATGATTATGACATCCAAGACAGAGAGCTGCGCCTCCTTCATCCTGCCAAAGAAGCCTGCCGCGCTGCTGCGTAGCGTGCTGTCGTTGGACGATGAGACTCCCGTCAGCATTAAGTTCGACACTAACAACGCCGAGATACACTTCCCTGACGGCATGATGCTATGCCGACTCATCGAGGGCAGATACCCCAACTACGCCTCTGTCATCCCCAACGACAATCCCAACCTCGTGTCCATTGATAGGAAAGGGTTGCTCAACGCCCTGCGCCGCGTGCTTCACTTTGCCAGCGAAAGCACACAACTCATCAAGATACGCATGACGCAGAACAATATGGAGCTCAATGCCCAGGATATCGACTTCTCCACGGAGGCCCGCGAGGACGTGGTGTGCGAATATGGCGGAGTGCCCATGACGATAGGATTCAAGGGTTCCGTGCTCATCGACATTCTCAACAACCTGTCAGGCGATGAGGTGGTGATAGAGCTTGGCGACCCAAGCCGCGCAGGAGTGATACGCCCCGCAGAGCAGCCAGAAGGTGAGGATGTGCTGATGCTCATCATGCCTATGCTCATCAGCGAATAGTACTTACCACCTTATTATCTTATAACTCAACTTTCTGAAACAGTTAAGCAATCAGCAGTTAAGTAGTTAAGACATTTACTTTAGATGAAACTGAACCTTACCAAACCCCTCGTAATCTTCGACCTTGAGACGACGGGGCTCGACATATCACGCGAGAGCATCATACAGATAAGCTATATCAAGGTGATGCCAGATGGCACGGAGACACGCTGCAACCAATACATCAATCCCGGCAAACCCATACCACCAGAGGTGGTGGAGTTGACACACATCACCGACGAGATGGTGAAGGACGCTCCGACATTTAAGCAGATAGCACAGACGCTGGTGAACGACTTTACGGGCTGCGACTTTGCAGGCTATAACTCCAACCACTACGACCTGCCGCTGCTGGCAGAGGAGTTTCTGCGTGCCGGAGTGAGCTTCGACTTCTCGAAGTGCCGCCTCATCGATGCCTGCGTCATCTTCAAGGCAATGGAACGCCGCAACCTCACCGCAGCATATAAATTCTATTGTGGCAGGAAGATGGAGGAAGACTTCCAGGCCCATAATGCCGAGGGCGACACCGAGGCCACCTACCGCGTGCTGCAAGGACAGCTCGACATGTATGCCCCCGGCAAGCAGGAAGAGACGGAGCGCCAGCTGCCCAACGACATGGACGTCCTTGATGCTTTCTGCAATCAACACAAGAACGTGGACTTTGCAGGACGCATGATTTGGGGACCGGCCAAGGGTCCCGACGGCAAGGCGTTGCTCAACGCCGATGGCACGGAGAAGATGACGGAATACTTCAACTTCGGAAAATACAAAGGCATGACCGTGGTGGACGTGCTTCGCCGCGACCCAGGTTACTTCAGCTGGATGCTCAGCGGTGACTTCCCACTGGAGACGAAGCAGGCTCTGACACGCATCAGACTGAGAGAAGCGAAAGGAACTTTGAAAATTGAAGATTAGAATATCCCATACAACGAAAATGCTACTATTCATGGCCGCAATGCTGTGGATAGTAGTTTTGCATTCCGCGGCACAGGAGCTGAATGCCAAGGTGAACATCAACCACGCCCAGATTCAGGGTACGGAGGCCTCTGTCTTCGACGAGCTGAAAGACAAGCTGCAGGAGTTTATCAATGCCCAGCACTGGACCTCGCTGCAGTTCCTTGACCAAGAGCGCATAGCATGCAGCTTCAACATCACGGTGAAGGAATACAAGCGCGAAGAAGGCACGTGGGGATGCTCGTGTATGATACAGGCCAACAGGCCCGTATACAACTCTGCATACACCACAACCATCTACCAGTATCAGGACAACGAATTCACGTTCACCTACAACCAGTTTGACAACTTACAGTACAACCCCGACATGATAGACAACCAGCTCACAGCGCTCATTGCCTATTATGCCTACCTCATCATAGGCATCAACCTCGATACGTTCTCGCCAAAGGGCGGCGAAGAGGTGCTGCAGACATGCATGAACCTCACCAACAACGCACAGAACCTGGACTATCCGGGTTGGAAGGCCTTCGAGAGCACCAAGAACCGCTTCTCCTTCATCAACGACTATCTGGAAGGCTCCCTGGAACCATTCCGGCAGCTGCAGTATGACTACTACAGGAAGGGTCTTGACGAGATGGCCAACAACGTGGAGCGAGGCAGAACGGAGATAAGTACGTCTATCGAAACCAATCTTAAGGCCGCACACGAGAACAAGCCCCTCTCGATGGTACCACAGATATGGACAGAATACAAACGCGACGAGATTGCCAATATATATAAAGGTAAAGGAACGTCGAAGGAAAAAGAGAGCGTCTATGACGTGCTCTTCAAAATAAACCCCTCATTAGGTAACACCTGGGACAAGATAAAGCAATAAGGATAGTTTTCGTAGGGACGTTAGTCCCGCTTCGTAGAGGCTGAAAGCCTCGCTTCGTAGCACCGCCAGGAGCGCTTCGTAGGGACGTTAGTCCCGCTTCGTAGAGGCTGAAAGCCTCGCTTCGTAGGGACGATAGTCCCGCTTCATCATTATGCTGAATCACCTATTCATAAATAACTATGCTCTGATAGACACCCTGGACATCGACTTCCTTCCCGGTTTCTCGGTCATCACTGGCGAGACGGGAGCAGGAAAGAGTATCATCCTCGGTGCCATAGGTCTGCTGCTGGGACAGCGTGCCGACAGCAAGGCCCTCAAGAACGACAACAGGAAGTGTACCATAGAGGCGCACTTCGATGTCTCACGCTATGACCTTAGTCCCTGGTTTGATGACAACGAACTGGAATACGACCCGCACGACTGCATACTGCGCCGCGAGCTGTCACCACAGGGCAAGAGCCGCGGATTCATCAACGACACACCCGTGACGCTCACCCAGATGCGTGAGCTGGGAGAGAAACTCATCGACGTGCATTCGCAGCACCAGAACCTATTGCTGCAGAAGGAGAACTTCCAGCTGAGCGTGGTCGACATCATAGCCGCCAACGAAAAGGAGCGCGCAGAATACCGCGAGGCCTTTACAGCCTACAAGAACGCTGCGCGTGAGCTGGAGGAACTGAAGGCGGCCATCGAGTCTTCTCAGGAGAATGAAGACTACATGCGCTACCAGTTTGACGAACTCACCGCGGCCCAGCTGAAAGAGGGCGAGCAGGAAGAGCTGGAGAGCGAACAGGACCTCGCTACCCACACCGAGGACATCAAGACGGCGCTCTATGAGAGCCACAGCCTGTTGAGCAGCGATGAGGGAGGGGCCGTGGAGCGCATTCGGCAGGCCAGCAACAGGCTTGACAGCGCAGCCAGCCTCTACCCCAAGATTTCAGAACTGGCCGAAAGACTCAGTTCCCTCTATGTGGAGCTGAAAGACATCGCCGCCGATGTGGAGAGCGAAACGGAGAACATAGACTTCGACCCCGAACGCCTGGCATTCATCACGGAGCGCCTCAGCACCATCTATTCCCTTGAGAAAAAATACCACGCCGCGAGCGCAGAGGAGCTGCTTGAAGAGCAGGCACGCCTGCAGTCATTACTGAGCACCATCGACAACAGCGGAGAGGTACTTCAGGAAAAGGCACGTGAGGCAGAAGCCCTCTTGGCCGCAGCACAGCAGAAGGCAGCTTCGCTCACTGGAACACGTTCTGCCGCAGCTGCCTGGATAGAGAAAGAGATAAAGCAGCGCTTAGAGCCCCTGGGCATGCCCAATGTGGAGTTCCACGTCGACATACAGCAGTCCACGCTGAGCGATGACGGTCAGGACAAGGTGGCCTACCTCTTCTCTGCCAACAAAGGCATGCCTCTGCGCCCAGTGGCACAGGTGGCATCGGGAGGTGAGATAGCACGCCTGATGCTATCGCTCAAGGCCATAATCAGCGGTGCGGTGAAGCTGCCCACCATCATATTCGACGAGATAGACACCGGCGTCAGCGGAAGGATAGCCGAGCAGATGGGCGAGATCATGAAGCAGATGGGCCAGGCCGAGCGACAGGTACTGAGCATCACCCACCTGCCACAGATAGCGGCACGCGGACAGCACCACTACAAGGTAGAGAAACAAGACACCACCGAGAGTACCGTAACCACCATGCGACCCCTTACGGAGGAGGAGCGCATCGACGAGATAGCACAGATGCTCAGCGGTGCCGACATCAGCGAGGCAGCAAGGAGCAATGCTCGCACGCTTTTGGAAAACAGAAAATAGCAACAATAGACACATGAAACTATACCACATACTTTTCACTCTGCTTCTCACCGCCCTCTCAGGCCTTGCTACAGCTCAGCCTTCAGCGGTGAAGAAAGCCCTCAGGAGTGCATTCAAAATCACCACCTTCAAGGCCGACGGCACCCTCAACGGCACCGCCTACGGAGCCTTCCTCTCGGAAGAGGGCGAGGCTATCAGCGCCTGGACCCCATTCGAGGGCGCGGCAACGGCGGCTGTCATTGATATGCAGGGTAACAAATACGACGTCGACGTCATCTACGGCGTCAGCGACATGTACAACCTCGTGCGCTTCAAGGTCAAGACGCCCAAGAAGGGCGGCCCTATGGCAGCCACCACAGAACAAACAGCACAACCCGTCGGCAGCGAGGCATGGTGCACCCGTTACAGCGGTAAGTCCACCACAGCACAGAAGCTGGCCGTCACCAAGGCTGAGACCTTCATGACATCGCTGCCATACTATGTCATAGAGCAGACCGACAACAGCTTCGGCGACGATATGGTGGGCACGCCCATCTACAACGCTCAGGGACAGCTGATGGGACTGATGAACACCTCATCCATGCGTACAGACCTGCATGTGGCAAGCGCACAGCTGGCACAGACGCTGGTGCCATCAGGACTCTCGCTCAACGACTTCACGCTGCGCAAGACCAAGATACGCCTGGCTCTGCCTACTGACTACAACCATGCTATGATAGCCCTGCTCCTGGCCGAGAAGCGTTGCGACGACGATACTTATGAGGCGATGATTAACGACTTCATAGCCAGCTTTCCCGACAAGGAAGACGGCTACGTGTCAATGATTCAGCTTCTGACGAAGAAGAAACAGTTCAAGGAGGCCGAAGACTTCTTCAACGAAGCCCTCAAGGCCACTGGCGAGACCGGCAGCATGCACTACTCTTTCTTCAAGACCATAGTACAAAAGGAGACGCAGATGGCCGACACGCCCTATGAGGGGTGGTCGTTGCAGAAAGCCCTTGAGGAACTGGACAAGGCCATTGCCCTGCAGCCCGACGTGGAACTGTACAAACAGCAGCGCGAACTGCTCATAAAGGAGATGGAGGCGAAATGATAGTTTGCATTGCCGAGAAACCCGCCGTAGCACGCGAGATAGCACATGTCCTGGGTGCCACAGCCCAGCATACCGGCTATTACGAAGGTAACGGCTACCAGGTGACGTGGACCTACGGCCACCTGTGCACCCTCAAGGAGCCCAATGACTATATGGAGATGTGGAAGCGTTGGAACCTCGGGTCGCTGCCCATGATACCTAATCGCTTCGGCATCAAGCTCATTGAGATGGACCACATCAAGAAGCAGTATGCCATTGTGGAGCGACTCTACCAGAATGCCGACAGCATCGTCAACTGCGGTGATGCCGGCCAGGAGGGAGAGCTCATACAACGCTGGGTGATGCAAAAGGCGGGAGTGAAATGTCCTGTAAAGAGACTATGGATATCATCGCTGACGGAAGAAGCCATCCGCGAGGGCTTCCGCAACCTGAGAGACCAGAAAGACTTCGAGCCGCTCTATCTTGCCGGACTCTCCCGCGCCATCGGCGACTGGCTCCTGGGAATGAATGCCACGAGGCTTTACACCATAAAATATAAAGACAACAATAACCGTCAAGACCGTCAGCCCCTCTCCATAGGTCGCGTGCAGACACCTACGCTGGCTATGATTGTCAACAGACAGCGTGAGATAGAGAACTTCGTTCCGAAGCAGTCGTGGGTGCTCTCCACCATGTATCGCGATACGAAGTTCAACGGCATCACCCACGATGAAGAGGCCGAGGCCGAAGATGCCGCCGAGGTAGCAAAGGCAGCTGCCGAAGGTAAGACGCAGAAGTCCAAGGGGGCTATCTACAAACCCTTAGAGTATCTCTCTAAGGAAGAGGGCGAGCGTGTGCTCAGCGCCATCAAGGATCAGCCTCTGCGCGTCACCTCCGTAACGAAGAAGAAAGGCACGGAGAAGCCCCCACAGCTCTTCGACCTCACCACGCTGCAGGTGGAGTGCAACAAGAAGTTCTCTTTCACCGCCGAACAGACGCTCAACATCATACAGTCGCTCTATGAAAAGAAGTTCACCACCTATCCTCGTGTGGACACGCAATACCTCACCGACGACATCTACTCCAAATGTCCGCAGACCCTCAACGGGCTCTACCAGACGAAGTTCGCGGGTGTGGCACCCTATGCCGACATCATACGCACCATCGGCGGCAAGCCTCTGCGCAAGGACAAGAAGGTGTTTGACAACAGCAAGGTGACCGACCACCATGCCATCATTCCCACAGGGGTGATACCCCAGGGTCTTAACGACAACGAGCGTAAGGTGTTCGACATCATAGCACGACGCTTCATCGCGGTCTTCTACGATGACTGCAAGTTCGAAACCACCACCGTGATGGCCGAGGTGACACCAGCTGCAACAAACGACACCGCAGCAACAAACGACAGCACAGCCACGAACGTCGGAAGCTCCGCTGCCGAGCCCGTGCTCTTCAGGACGTCGGGAAAGGTAATCATCGACGAAGGCTGGAAAGTGGTCTTCAAGAAAAATACTGCCGACGAGAGCGTCTCTTCCAACGCCGAAGGCAGCGAGTCGACAGCAGATGAGAAGGCTTCGTCAGAAGAGAAGGAGGGTGCCAACGAAGGTCTCCTTCCCGTATTCACCAGGGGCGAAGAGGGTTCGCACCTGCCGCTGCTCTCCGAGAAATGGACCACTCCCCCGCCCTACTACACCGAGGCGACGCTGCTGAGGGCTATGGAGAC